>Ga0334895_1000574_pt1 | contig 47440 bp, 47 predicted proteins | sample GraSluR3_MG_7_FD_207229 | JGI IMG/M metagenome (GOLD analysis project Ga0334895, IMG submission 207229) | Sludge microbial communities from methane-producing bioreactor in Wageningen University, Netherlands - Granular Sludge_31_05-R3 | ecosystem: Engineered > Bioreactor > Anaerobic >... | reverse complement strand
GCAGACCTGTAACGATCCCGTACAATTGTTCTATGATCTGCAGCGATACAACCCCTATACGTATGAAATGCGCAGTGAACTGACCCGGGCAATTGATGATGTATTACAAGTGTTGGCAAAACAGGATGTTGAACTGAAGGAGCTTGTTCGATCATGAATGTGCTCATGTATACGTTGGGGTGTAAGTTAAATCAATGTGAGAGCGAAGCTATTGCCGATGCATTCAAGCATGAGGGATTTTCTGTTGTTACAGATTATGAACTTGCAGATCTCTGTGTGGTCAATACCTGTACCGTAACCAGTAAGGCAGAACAGAAAGCACGGAGAATGATCCGAAAATATGCATCGGGGAAAGCGCAGCCGGTAGTGCTGGTGACCGGTTGCTATGCACAGATGGAGGCACAGGCTCTTGAACAGCTTGATCCACGGGTAGTGGTCGTATCACTTGATGATAAACCCGCATTGCTGAATCTTCCAAAGTACCTTGTAGAACGTCACCTTGCAGGATTTGCGTTGCTGGATGCCGTGCGCTCCTTTGTCGATGAACCCTCACCATCGTCCAGCTCATTTTCCTATGATGCTGCCACGTTTTCCTTTCACAGCAGAGCATTTCTGAAGATTCAGGATGGGTGTGATAATGCCTGCGCCTATTGTCGTGTCACGATTGCCCGAGGTGATGCGCGCAGTCTGGATGCAGATGAAGTCATACGCCGATCGGTGGCACTTGAGGATCAGGGGTTCACAGAACTGGTGCTTACCGGGGTGAATATCAGTGCATATCAGAGTAATTCTCTGGGCCTTGGAGGTCTCTTACTGCGGCTGCTTGATGAGCTTGGGCCACATATGCGTATTCGTCTCAGTTCGCTCGAACCTGATACCATTGACGAACAACTGATACAAGCCATCAGCGATCCCCGCGTTCAACCTCACTTTCATATTCCGGTGCAATCAGCATCTGAGTTGGTGCTCAACCGGGTAAACCGTCTGTACCCGATGCAGCAAGTACGCACGGTGATTGAACGGCTTCGTCAGGTGAAATCAGATCCTTTCATAGCTGCCGATATCATTACCGGATTACCGGCAGAAACAGATGAAGCCTTCGGCGAAACGGTTCGATTTATCAAGGAGATGGATCTCAGCCAACTGCATGTTTTCCCTTTTTCTCCAAGACCGCAAACGGCACTGTATACCGCTTCGGACCGGGTTCCGGAGAGTCTTCGTGATGTACGCGCAAAGGAGCTTCGTGAACTTTCTGCGATACAGTTTCATCGATATATGTCCCGGCAGGTGGGAACTGTGGTTGAAATGATTGTAGAACAGAAATCGGATGGAACCTGCTCTGGATTGACCGGGAACTACTTGAAAATAGCAGTTTCCGACGTACCGGAGTCGGTACAACGAGGCTCGCTGATCCGGATTGCACTGAATTATGATAAGCAGTCAGGGCATCTTTCCGGAAGATATGTCAGTGTGATCCATCATTAAATTCTTGCATTTCAGCCGAAAGATGGCTATTCTTTTACTTAAGGTGAGGAATATGGAAGAAAAAACCAGTTCGGATCAACAGATGGGTGCTGAAGGGTTCATGCCGGATTCAATGAATATGGTACAGATTGAACGACGGTATGAAATGGAACAGGAATTATTGCACGCAGTCAAATGGGGAAATCCGTATAAAGTTGAGGATCTTCTGGAAATGCGTAAAAAACTGTTTCCCGATTTGGTATGCTGTGCAGATAAAAGCGCATCAGTGGCCTTGCGCTGCTGTAAAAATGAGTTAGTATCACTTAATGCATTGTGTCGATTCTCGGCCCGTCAAGGTGGGGTGCAACCATTATATCTCCATAGTCTGGCAAATAAGTATGCACTGATGATTGAAAATGCGGTTTCTCTTAACTACCTGAATGAGGTGCTGTATCCGCAGATTGCACTCGATTATGCCCATGCGGTACTTGAATTCTCAGTCAACAGTTACAGCCCGATGATTAAAAAGATTGTCACATATCTGACCGTTCATCTTACGGAGGACGTGCGCATCGAACAACTGGGCAGGATGCATAATACGCACATTTCTCACATTTCCCGAAAATTTAAAAAAGAGACAGGTATGTCCATACCTGCTTACGTGAGCAAACAACGTATCGGACTGGCAAAACTGTACTTCGAAGATGGTAAGACCTCGATCAGAGAGATTGCCGAGCTGCTGGGATTCAATGACAGCAACTACTTCAGCAAAGTATTTAAGCGATATGCCGGAGTAACTCCGTCAGAATACATCAGTTCGATTCATAACCGCTGATCTTTCCCGATTTAGTATCGCATGAGGGATCTGCCCGTTTAGGTGAGATCTCTCGCATGATGCTTGTCGGTTCTTCGTTTTGTACGAGCGTGTTCGGTGGCACATCATGTCGTATCCAACAGTTTGATCCGATGATGGCATTTTCCCCTACCGTGATATCGCCGAGAAGGGTAGCGTTTGCATATACGGTGACGCGGTCATGCAATGTGGGATGTCGTTTGCTTCCTCTAATGAGATTGCCGCAGGCATTCTTGGGAAAACTTAATGCACCTAGGGTCACTCCCTGATAAATTTTTACCTGATTGCCGATCACGGTGGTTTCTCCGATCACCACTCCCGTTCCATGATCGATAAACAGACATCGGCCGATGGTTGCTCCGGGATGGATATCGATACCGGTCTGTTTGTGCACCGTCTCGCTCAGCATACGGGGAACCAGAGGTACTTTCTCTTCATAGAGAAAATGAGCAATCCGATGGATCGTGAGGGCTCGTACACTCGGGTAGCTGATAATGGTTTCTCTGATAGAGGTTGCTGCAGGATCACCTTCGAATGCACTTTGCGCATCTTCCTTCATCATAACCCGAAGTGCCGGTAACGCTTTAAACAGTTTTATCAGGGTTCTGTGCGCAAGGTCATGGTAGCTTTGCGTTTCATTGTCAGCAAGCTGCAGCGGATTTTCGTGGTACCATGCAACATACATTTGATTTTCTAGCGTCTCTCCGATTGACTGAAGTAATTCAGTCACGATTTCCCGTATGCGTCCCGTCGATATAACCCGCTTGCCGCTTCTTCCCGGGAAAAGGAGTTCAAGAAATTCTTCTACGATATGCTCAGCTGCCGCCATGCTCGGGATAGGACGAAAACTGATAAAACTAGCCTGACCGAATCGATCGAAACTATCGAGGTACTCATCCAAGTACTGAGTATAGCCTGTGTCTGGTACTTTCATACGTCCCCCCCTGACTGATAAAACCATACACCAACGAAGACGGTTGCTCAATAAGGGGCAGGACTCTTGAAGTAAAGGTGTGAATTTCCGTATAGTAGCATCGATGCGCAACGAGCGTTGATGGAGTATGCCTATTATGATGGAACAATTGCGAAATACGTGGAAGACCATAGTGACTGATGAGTTATCTCATTATGCTGCTGAGATATTCGGGACCGATGAAGCTGTAGTAGATGCGGGACCTCTGGTGGTGCAGAAACCACCGAAAGTTGAACTGGGAGATCTTGCATTTCCCCTCTTTGTGTATGCAAAGGTATTCAGGAAAGCTCCGCAGGTACTTGCACAGGAACTCTGCAATCGCCTCAGTGCAAGAAAAGATATCCCGCGCGGTGAACTATTTGCCGCAGGACCCTATTTAAATGTTCGCGTCGATATGTCTCAGTTTACCGAACAGGTGTGTGATCGTATCAAGCAGGAGGGTGATCGGTATGGCTGGTCGGATCGATTATCAGGCAAACGGATTATGGTGGAATTCAGTTGTCCGAATACTAACAAACCGCTGCATCTAGGACATTTGCGCAATGATAGTATTGGTGAGAGCATTTCCGCTATCCTTAAGGCAAACGGCGCTGAAGTCAGAAAAGTGAATCTGATCAATAACCGGGGAGTCCATATCTGCAAATCAATGCTTGCGTATCAGAAGTTTGGTCATGGAGAAACTCCCGAGAGTGCAGGGATCAAAGGTGATCATCTTGTCGGTGCATACTATGTCCGGTTTGCCCAGTGGGAAAAGGAAGACCCCTCTGCCACTGAACAGGCACAGCAGATGCTGAAAAAGTGGGAAGAAGGGGACCCCGAAGTACTTGAACTATGGAAGTTGATGAATAGCTGGACACTTGATGGGGTGCGTGAGACCTATGAAAAAACGGGAGTATCATTTGACCATTACTATTATGAGAGTGAAACCTATACACTGGGGAAGGATTTAGTACTTTCCGGATTAAACAAACAGGCGTTCTATCGGGAAGACGATGGATCAGTATGGGCCGATCTTGCCGAGATCAATCTCGACAAAAAGGTCCTGTTGAGAAAAGATGGTACCTCATTATATCTCACTCAGGATCTGGGAACTGCAGTTTCCCGCCATTCCGACTGGCCGTTTGATTCTTTGATTTATGTGGTTGCCAGTGAGCAGACCTATCATTTTAAGGTGCTTTTCTATGTCCTCGATAAACTCGGATATCCATGGGCTCGTGATTTGCATCATCTTGCCTATGGTATGGTAAACCTTCCAGAAGGGAAAATGAAAAGCAGAGAAGGAACGGTAGTAGATGCTGACGATCTCTTTGCTCAGCTGACTCAGCTTGCTTCTGATGAGATTATCAACAAGGGACGGGAAGACGAGGTCGGTGATGTCCAATCCACAAGTGAATCTATCGCTCGTGGTGCACTAAACTATTTTCTCCTTCAGGTCAATCCGATGAAGGACATGGTATTCAATCCGGCGGAATCCATTGCTTTCAGCGGGAACACCGGTCCTTATTTGCAATACATGGGTGCGCGGATAAGCAGTATGATGCGAAAATATCAGGAGATGGCTCCCGAGCATGATCAGATTGCATTTGACGGTTCACTCCTTGCGTTGCCCGAAGAGCGGGAGTTGGTGAAATTAATTGCGCAGTTTACTGAGGTTGTTCAGGAAGCCGGGCAGGATTTGAATCCTTCTGCGGTAACTGCCTATCTCTATGAACTTTCTCGATTGTTCAGCAGGTATTACCATGACCATCCAGTGCTCAAGGCTTCGTCAGCCTCGCTGATAAAAGCACGGGTTACGCTGGTCTCTATGGTTCTGCAGGTTTTCCGCAATGCGTATGCGTTAGTGGGAATACCGTTTTTGGAATCTATGTGAGTCGAACGGTACCTCTTGTCATTATCGAGTCGTTATGCTATAAGAGAGCCTGCATATTTTTTAGTAAGGATGTATATATATGTACGCACTGGTAGAGATTTTAGGCAAACAGTACAAGGCGCAGGAAGGCGCTACACTGAAGGTCGACAGGATTGATATGGAATCGGGCAAAGAACTTGAGTTCGATTCAGTAGTGGCAATTGCTGACGGCGAAAAGTCGGTTTTCGGTACTCCGTATGTATCGGGAGCTAAAGTGGTTGCAACATTGGGTGATGTCGTAAAGGGTGAGAAGATCAAGGTCTTCAAGTTCCATCGCCGAAAGGGTTACCGGAGAACACAAGGCCATCGCCAGAAGTATTCGATGCTCACCATCAAAGAAATCAAGGCGTAAGGAGATAGGCAATGGCTCATAAGAAAGGTGGCGGTAGCTCAAAAAACGGTAGAGATTCCAATTCACAGCGTCTCGGTGTCAAACGTTTCGGTGGTCAGTTGGTTAAAGCTGGTGAGATCATCGTACGTCAGCACGGGAACAGATTTCATGCGGGCGAGAACGTCGGTTGCGGAAGAGATTATACCCTCTTTGCAAAAGAAGCCGGCGAAGTGGTTTTCCATACTCGCAATAACCGCAAATACGTTCGTATCCAGTCAGCTGAGTAGGAACAGGCGGTAAGCCAGAGCAGGTACATGTTTGGATTTTCAGATGAAACTTATATAGACGTTGCCTCCGGAAACGGGGGCAACGGTTGTGTTTCCTTCCGCAGAGAAAAATACATTCCCAAAGGTGGTCCCGATGGCGGGGATGGCGGTAGAGGAGGCGATGTGGTCTTCGTGGTGCGTGAAAACCTGCGCACACTTGCCCATCTGAAACAAATCCGAACGTTTAGGGCTGAAAACGGAAAAAACGGGATGGGAGCACGCTGTTTTGGTCGTGATGGACGAGATGTCGAAATACCGGTTCCTCCTGGGACAGTAATTAAAGATGCACAAACCGGCGAGATTATCAAAGATCTTACTGACGAACAACGATGGGTCTTTCTTCGAGGAGGACGTGGCGGTCAGGGTAATTGGCACTTCCGTTCAGCAACTCGACAGACTCCGCGGTTTGCACAACCGGGCGAGAAGGGTGAAGCGTTGCGCGTCGGAGTAGAACTGCTCGTTATTGCCGACATTGGTTTTGTAGGCTTCCCCAATGCAGGAAAATCATCGCTACTGAATAATCTCACTAATGCCCGAACCAAAGTGGCCGGGTATCCTTTTACCACAAAAATTCCTCAGCTTGGCATGATGCGCTATGATGATCATGATATTGTACTTGCCGACATTCCCGGTATCATAGAAGGGGCGAGTGAGGGAGCTGGAATGGGATTTAAATTTCTCCGCCATATTGCTCGAACCTCAGGACTTGCCTTCTTTATTGATCTCAGTGATGAGCGTTATCTGAGTGCGTACGGAACTCTAACTGAGGAGCTTCGTTCCTATGCACCGCAGCTGCTTGAAAAACCGCAGGTTATTATTGCTACAAAACTTGACGAGCCCGATGCTCCCGAGCATCTGGAAGATTTGAGAAAGTCTTTTGACGGTGTCACCGTTCTCGGATTATCAAATATTACCGGTGAGGGGCTGGACGGGGTGAAACAGGCATTTATTCGTCTTGTCGGAACTGCTGAGAAGCCGGTAGATGATGGGTTTACCACCGTGGTAGACACTGAAGCAGAGTATCGAGAGGAACCATGAAGACAGCAGTAATTGGCGGAACCTTTGACCCTGTGCATTTAGGACATCTACACCTCTTGCACTCGTTGGTTGACTTGACCGATTACGACCGTGTGCTTCTCATACCCGTAGCTAATCCTCCTCATAAACAACGAGAAGGCACCGTCTCGGCTCATGACCGCCTTACTATGCTCCACTATGCACTTGAAGACTATAAGGCTCTCTATCCCGATGATCGTGAAGTTGAACTCGTGGTGGAACCATTGGAGATTGAACGAGGTGGAACGAGTTACATGTTTGATACGGTCCAGGAACTGTATCGAACCTTTCAGGTGACAGGACCCATTGGCGTGGTTATTGGTGATGATCTTCTTTCTGGATTGCGAAGATGGTACCGATTCAGTGAGCTGCGGCAGATTGTACAGTTCATTGTGTGTAGAAGATCTCCCATACGCCCGAATCAGAGTCTCCCACCTGGGAGTGCAGGCATGTTCCTCGATAATCCCGTTATGGAAGATTCGTCGACTCAGATTCGTACGATGATAGCACAAAACAATACTACAGTAGCAGAACTTGCTTCTCTGCTTCCTCAATCGGTTGTACACTATATCTTGGATCATGGATTATATTCCCATTGAGCGATATGTCGCTTCTCAGGTTAGGTATCAACGATATCTCCATAGCAGAGCAACTGCCTTGCAGGCAAAACAGCTTGCAGCGCATTATCTTCATACTGATTCGCTTGACCACCTCATTTTCCTGGCGGGTATCTGGCATGATAGCTCACGTGAATGGCCTGCATCGGATTTGCTTGCATATGCTGAAAAACATCATCTTGAGATGCTCACCTTTGAAGCTAAAAGGCCGATGCTGCTTCATGGTCTTGTGGCAGCGCATCAATTACGGTTACTGAAGCCCGATGTAGCACCTCAGGTGCTGCTGGCTATCAGGTGGCATACGCTCGGTTCGCCGGATATGGGTATGCTTGGTGCACTCATCTATATTGCTGATTATCTCGAACCGCTCAGAAAACACCTTGATGATACCCAACGGAGAGATCTCCTTCGGACCTCTTCAGTGGAACAGCTCTGTCTTGCGGTAGTAGAGCAACACCGGCAGCATTTGGCAGAAACCGGACGAATATCGGCTCCGAGTACCGATCTGCTTGCATCTTATTTGTCTCATGGAGGAAGTTTTACATGAGACGTTTATCTTTTGTACTGCTCGCCGTAGTGTTATTCAGTGGATGTATGCATGAGGAAAAAGTTACCCGATGGTACGGATTCAGCGATCGCTATGGATTTCTTGTGGTACACTCGCAAGCAGAACCAGCTGTGGTAGTGTGTACGATCCCCATGGATACCGTTGAGTATTTTCAACGGCAGCTTGCCGATTCCGGTATCCAATCTGACACGCTTGGAGTGATTCAGCATGTATTCGGATTACCTGCTGATCATTATATACGAGGGTCGAAAGAGCGGTGGGATGAACTTGCACGTGTGGTTATGGAAGCAGAAGGGTTGTCTTTTTCAGGCATACGACCGTCAGTTGAAGCCTTGATGCAGTTACTGATCACCCATGGGGAGCTCTTGAGTAAAGACGATACGCTCGATACACTACAGGCACTTGCTGGCGTACGTACCGATGCGCAGGATATAGCAGGGCACTTGTCTGCTGCTGCTGATCAGATACCGCAGGTAAGCGTGTATCACACAGAGCAGTTTCTTCCATCAGAAGCACCCTACGAACATGTCCGTTCGTGGGTCCGGCAATGGACGCTTTCGGTGCTACAGAAGGAACTGCAATATGAAGGAGAATTGAATAGATGATAGATGAAAAAACAACCGTATTGGCATCAGATATTGCACGGTTCATTGCGGATCACAAGGCTATCGATCCTGTAGTGATTGATGTGTCTGAACAGGCAGGGTGGGCTGACTGTTTCATCGTAGCTACGGTTACCAGCCTCGGGCACCTCAAAGGAGTGACTCGTGAGTTGTGGGGGTTTCTGGCCGATCGGGACGTCCACGTAATCAATCGGCATAAAAGTGTCGCTGGTGATGGATGGGAGTTGATTGACTGTGGAAGTATTGTGATTCACCTGATGAGTGAAGAACTCAGAGAATTTTATGCGCTGGAAAAGCTATGGCATACCGGTAAAAAAGTTGATTTCATGGCGGTGCTTGAACAGCATCCGTGATCCCAGAGATCCAAACAGCAAGCAGCACCCCGATTTGGGGTGCTGTTTTATCAAGTTACCAGCAGATCTTCGTCTGATGCATATTCCTGACGTTTAATTGATTTGAACTTTTCAACTAATTTCGGGACCGTGAGGTTCTGTTTTTCCTCTTCATTCAGATCCAGAATAATTTTTCCTTCATCCATCATAATCAATCGGTTCCCGAAATCAATAGCGTGCTGCATATTGTGGGTAACCATAAGCGTTGTCAGATGATACTGATTGATAAATTTAGTGGTTAGATCCATCACTATCTGAGCATTGCGGGGATCAAGTGCAGCAGTATGTTCATCAAGCAGCAACATCTGTGGCTGACTGAGCACGGTCATCAGTAGAGTAAGTGCCTGACGTTGTCCTCCGCTGAGTAATCCGACATTCTCCCGCAGACGATCTTCAAGTCCCATGGAGAGCTGTACTAATTCCTGCTTGAATTGCTCGCGAACCGCAGCATTGAGACTGATTTTCAGCCCTTTCATTCCTTTATGCATTGCGGTGACCATATTATCTTCAATGGACATCTTCGCTGCAGTTCCTTTCGTCGGATCCTGAAAAATTCTTCCGATAGTGAAAGCCCTGCGATACTCGGGAACCGAGGTGACATCCTTTCCATTCAGGGTGATGTGGCCTCCGGTGACCGGATACGTACCTGCTATCAGATTAAACAGGGTACTTTTTCCCGATCCATTACTTCCGACAACAGTAATGAAATCCCCATCCTTTACGGTGAGGTTCAAATATTCTATTGCTGTTTTCTCATTTACGGTACCCGGGTAGAAGACCTTCGAAACCTGTGAAATATTAAGCATGGTTGGCCCCCTGTTTTTCCGCTTCCCGTCGTTCCCGATTTCTTCTGAGTGCTTTTTTCCGTGCATCTGCACTGGAGGCTGCGCTTCGTGTCTGCGCAATAATGAGAGAGACAATCACCAGGATACCGGTAAGGAGTTTGAGGTCACTCGGGGTGAGATTGATGTAGTACCCGTAATAGCGGCCGAAGAACATCAAAGCCTTGTAGATAATAGCACCGAATACAACACGCAATGTGATCAGCGATATCCGGTTGCTGTCAAAGAGAAACTCACCGATCATAATAGCTGCAAGACCTTGCACCACCATGCCCTGTCCAAGGTTTGCATCGGCAAATCCCTGGTATTGAGCGAGCAGTCCACCTGAGAGAGCAATTAGACCATTAGACAAAGCCATGCCGATCACCTTAAGCAGTTTCGGGTTCATGCCCATGCTTACGATCATTTGTTCATTGCTTCCCAATGCTCCAATAGCAATTCCCAGATCAGTACGGAAGAAGAGATCAATAATAGATTTAACGATCAACACGATGAGCAGTGTACCGACAAGAAGCGCCCACGACGATGAGAGAAATGCAAAAAACTCGGGAAACTTCGTATACAGCGTGGTGATACGCAACAATGGGACATTTGCTCTCCCACCAAGAATACGGATGTTTATCGAATACAGCATGGTCATCGTGAGAATACCGGCAAGGAGTCCCGGCACTTTGAGGCGGTTATGGATTGTTGCCGTGACTACACCGGCTAGAGCGCCTGAAGCGACAGCAAGGATGAGTGCTGCTGTCAGCCCCCATCCCTGTACAATAGCCATAGTCGCTACGGCGGCTCCTGTAGCAAAGGAGCCGTCGCAGGTCAGATCAGCAAAATCCAGTATTCGGTATGATATAAGCACACCAATTACCATGATGGAAAATATTAATCCATCAACAAAAATTCCTTCTAACATTCAAACTTCCTAGTTGACGATTTTTTGTCCGTCCTGAATCAGCACTGCGGCGGAGTTTTTCAGGTCTTCAGGTATAGTTATACCTAATTTTGCAGCAACGTCAAGGTTGAACCAGAGTTCGAAGTCTTCAGGATCAGTTAAAAATACCGTTCCAATTTCACCAGGCTGCTTGCCATCAAGTAGATCAGCAATGATTTCGCCTGTGGCAAGACCAATCTTATAATAGTCAAAACCCCAAGCAACCAGAATATCGAGACCTTCAACATTGGATGGGTCCGCTGCCATTAAGGGAATCCCTGCTTTTCCCGCTACATCAGCGACTGAGGGCAATGCCGAAATGACGGTATTATCGGTGGCAATATAGACTGCGTCAACTCTTCCCATGATTGACTGAGTAGCCTGCATCACTTCAGCAGTGTTTGCGACCGCTGCAGTGACAAACTCAAGACCAAGTCCTTCAGCAGCTGCTTTTGCCTGTTCCATGAGAGCTACACCATTTGCTTCACCGCTTGCATAGACATTTCCGATTACTTTAGCACCGGTAAGACGGGCAAGTAATTCAATCTGTGCATCAACCGGGTTCATATCCGATACTCCAGTGGTGTTTTCTTCATACGGAGTTTCGTAGGTGGAAACCAGCCCGGCATCAAGCGGATCGGTGATAGCTGAGAATACTACCGGGATATCGGTAAATACGTTTACCAGAGCCTGAGCGGTAGGGGTTGCAATTCCTACAGCGATATCAACCCTGTCGGCTTTGAACTTCTGCGCAATCTGTGCTGATGCAGAAACTTCGGCATTGGCATTCTGAAAGTCAAAAACGACTTCTTTGCCTACTGAATTCAGATAATCTTGCATACCAACTTCAACTGCGTCGAGGGCAGGGTGAGCAAGAAATTTTGATACTCCGATGACCGTTGGTCCAGATTGTTCCTGGACGCCCTGTGCGAACAGTGGAGAGAGTAGCACTAACACGAGTACTGAAATTAACAATGTAGCCTTTTTCATACATAACTCCTTCGAGTGTGATTTGATGGTCACTATAAAACGCCCCTCACATTTTGTAAAGATGGATATACATTATAATGCATAAAAATACGTTATGTATTCAGCGTGTGATGTTTTCTCCATCAACACGAATCACTGCAGCACTCGCAACCAGATCTTCATCTATCACAATGTCCAATTCAGCTGCCTTATCCAGATTGAACCAGAGTTCGAATTCTTCAGGATCGGTGGTGAATATGGTCCCCAGTTCTCCAGCGGTTTTTTCACCACGTAGTACCTGTGCCACCGCCTCTCCTGTTTTTCTGCCATGCTTGTAATAGTTGAAACCCCATACCATGAAGTATTCAATATTGACAGCACTGGTTGGATCAGCAGTAAATATGGGAACTTGTGCTTCATCGCAGACAGTTGAAAGACTGGCAATAGCCGACACAACGGTGTTGTCTGTTCCGATATACAATCCATCAATCCGATTGACGATACTGAGGATTGCCGATTTTACCTCTGCAGAATTGGAGACGCCGGCCTCAACAAATCCCAGTCCTAAATCCTGCGTCGCCTCGCGAACCATATCACGTAGCTGCACCCCATTCGCCTCACCACTGGTAAAGACAATACCGATAGTTTCTGCACCCGTGATTTCAGAAAAGAGTTTAATCTGGTCATAGACCGGATTCTTATCCGATACCCCACCTACATTACCTGAGTTGCTTTCATAGGTCGGCACCAGACCTGCTTCGAGTGGATCCGTAATCCCACCGAAAACCACTGGAGTTTCGGTAAACACATTTGCCAGTGATTGAGCAGTAGGAGTACCGATTCCGACAGCAAGATCAACCTGATCAGCCTTGAATTTCTGTGCAATAGAAGCAGCAGTGGAAATATCCCCGTTGGCACTCTGTGAATCATATTGAATAGAAAATCCCTGTTCAGCCAAATAATCCATCATCCCCTGTTCAATCGCATCCAGTGCATCATGTGTGACAATTTTTGATACTCCGATCGCATAAGATTCTTGTGATTCCTGTTGAGCTGCAGCGAACAGCGGTGATACGCACAACGCAAGTAATACTGCACCGATTAATCCAATAGTTGGTCCTTTTTTCATATTTTTATCTCCCATTGATGACGTACTGTATCGTATCATGGTGTTTCTGTAAATAGAAACATAGAGAAAAAAACAAGAAAACATGAAAAAACCCCACCGGAATTTGGTGGGGAGTGTTATGGATACAAGACTATTTAGTAGTCAAAGGGATCTTCTTCTTCCTCATCGATCAGGGATTCGTCGAATAAAAGGTCATCCTCATCATCGTCATCTTCATCTTCAATGACCTCAGTCTCTTCGTCGTCTAGGAAGAACCCATCAAAATCTTCATCGTCATCTTCATCTTCAAATTCATCGTAATCATCATCTTCCCTGAGTTCATCGGGGTCGAAGTCGTCATCTAGATCATACGCTTCGTCTTCATCAAGATCGTCATCGAAGTATCTGTCTTCCCATTCATCTTCATCTTGATATCTCATGGTAACCTCCTGCCACTCAAGGCCTGATACGTACACAGTAGGCGAGAAGAATCCATCTGTCAATTAGGTTTTTCTTACATATTACGACTTTTGTGATTCTCTTGCGTTGGTGCCGGACAGTTGGTATAGTTTGGCACAGGAGAAAATGCATGATAAATAAGCAGAAAACGGTCCTGGCTATACCTATGGGTGACCCTGCAGGGATAGGTCCCGAGATACTGCTCAAGGCTTTAGCACATGGGATGCCCTCCGATTCAGTAACTGCTGTCGTGATTGCTGATCGTGCGATTATGGAGAAAACTGCTTCTGACTGTGCTATTGGGAATCCGTTTACCGCCGTGGTCTCCACCGATGCGGAATGCACTGAAGCGATCATACACCATCACATCATTTTGTATGATGTTCCACTGATAGATATTTCTCAGTTCTCCTATGGAATGATCAGCAGTATGTGCGGGAAAGCTGCTTATGAGGCAGTGCGGATAGCAGTACGTATCACCAGTAGTGGTATTGCACAGGCCCTGGTGACACCTCCGCTGCATAAAGAGGCTCTGAGAGCTGCTGGAGTGCATGCTATCGGTCATACAGAAATTCTTGGTGAATTGACTGACAGTCCATCTCCGATAACCATGTTTGAAACCCTCGGATTGAAGATTTTCTTTATGACACGTCATGTAAGTCTCCTGCAGGCCTGTAATCTGGTAACTGAAGATCGAGTGTATCGGACTTTCAGGGAATGTTACCGACTAACCGAGCATCCCGCTTTTGACGCAGCACTCCCATTTGCCGTTGCAGCCTTAAATCCGCATAGTGGAGAACATGGGTTGTTTGGTGAAGAAGAACAAATTGCAATTTTTCCTGCCGTGCAGCGTGCTCAGGAGAGAGGAATGAACGTTGTCGGACCTATCGGTGCAGATTCTGTTTTTCACCTTGCCCATATCGGCAAGTATCGTGCAGTCCTCGCGTTGTATCATGATCAGGGACATATAGCAGCAAAAACGCTTGATTTTCATCGAACAGTTTCAGTTACCTGGGGTTTACCGTTTCTACGTACCAGTGTGGATCATGGCACTGCTTTCGATATCGCAGGGAAAGGAGTTGCTTCTTCGGTAAGCATGCAGGAGGCAATACGCGTAGCGTTGCGTTATCTAGATTCTGGTACGGAACGCATATGATAGTGATTGACCAACTCACAAAAAGCTTTACGCACCGTGGGAATCGAAAAACAGTACTGAAGGGAATTACCTGTACCGCCTATGATGGTGAAGTGTATGGATTGCTTGGCCCCAACGGTGCAGGAAAGACGACTACACTGCGTACGGTTGCCACACTGCTTCGCCCCGAATCGGGGACAGTCACCGTTGATGGACATGATGTGACAACCGAAGGCCGTTTGGTCCGAGACTCGATCGGATTTCTCACCGGAGAAATGCGTCTCGCCGGACATCTTTCCTGTAGAGAATTACTCCGTTTTTTCGGTCGACTGAACCATATGTCACCGCAAGCAATCCGGCAACGCATCGAGGAACTTACTGCCGATTTCGCTATGGAGTCTTTTCTTGATACGCCTGTGGCAAAACTCTCAAGTGGTATGACTCAGAAGGTTTCCCTCGCGGTCAGTATTGTACACGAGCCACACAATATCGTCTTCGATGAACCCACAAGCAGTCTTGATGTGTTGGCAGTAAAGGTGATCTCTGATTTTATCCGCTTAGCGAAACAGAGTGGGAAATGTGTAGTCTTATCTACACATGTCCTTGCCGAAGCTCAACGTCTGTGTGACCGAATCGGGATTATCCATGACGGTCAGCTTCTGTGTGAAGGAACCGTTGATGCACTCCTTGAAACCCACCAAGTCCCCGATATCGAGACTCTGTTTTTCTCACTCGTTCCTGACAAGCGAGGTCTTTTATGAACGATGCCTGCATCATCTTTCAGAAGGAACTTCGTAATTTTTTTAAAGATCGACGAACCTTGTTTTCTACATTTCTCCTTCCCTTGCTATTGCTTCCTATCCTATTTATCGGTATGGGAACGGTGATCAATGCCCTTGAAGCTGATGCGCAGAAAACTACCTATCACATTGCTATCGAAGGGGTTGAAGATGCTCGGCTGCACATAGTTCTAAAAGAGGTGCTCAATTATACTATTGTGGAATCGGCAGATGCCGATGTATCCATTGTATTCCCTCCCGGGTATGCTCCCGGTATTTCATCTTCCGTTGTAATTTCCTACGATTCCAGCAGTCAGAAACTGCAATATGCACATCAGCAAGTTCTCATCGCCTTGCAGCGGTATCAGGAGATACTGGGTGAGCAGCTCTTGAACCTTCATGGTTTGACCACAAGCGATCTCCAGTCTCTCAACCTGCGTTCAATTGATAGGGCCTCTCAAGCAGTACAGTCGGGAGGCTCGGTTCTTGCTATGCTCGTTCCCTATTTTCTCCTGATATTCCTGTTCTCCGGGTCAATCAACGCAGGATTGGATACCACCTGTGGTGAGAAGGAGCGGGGAAGTCTTGCTATTTTATTGGTGAATCAAGTACCGAGAACCAGTATTGCCTGGGGAAAGATCTGCTACGTTTCAGTTGTAGCTATCTGTTCTGCAGGTGCTACATTTCTCGGTCTACTTATCGCAATGTTATCGCCAGGAGGTGCTGATCTCTTTTCCAGCAACGCACTCGGTGCAGGAGCGATTTCACTTTCGGCCTTGCTTACAATTATTATTGTGCTCTTTGCTGCAGCATTATTCACCGGTTCGATCGTGGCGCTTCTTGGAAGTCTGGCACGGAGCGTGAAAGAGGGAACTACCTATGTGATGCCATTGTATATGCTCGTAATTCTGATAGGGGTAATTACGATGTACATGGATCCCACGCAAAACGGCTGGTTCTTTTTCATTCCCATGGTGAATACCATTTTTGTTATGAAAGAGATATTCATGGGGATGGTGACTCCATGGCATGTGTTGGTTACCGTCCTGAGCCAGATAGGAGTCTCCGGGATATGTGCATATCTGGTTGCCCGGCTATTCAATTCTGAAAAAATACTGCAGACTGTATAATATGAACCATCGGGTATTCCATACACTTGCTCTTATGATTATTGCCGGCATCCTTTTTCTCCCAGGCTGTGCTACCCGCATTCCTGTTACAACGTTGGTGCCCGCTGAAGTTAATTTACAGGAGTATCGATCTATTGATGTGAGTGAGGTTCTTCCCTATCAATTTCCCTTTGGCGACGAACCTTCCCGGACGGTAGCCGACTTTACCGGTGATGTACCGGTAGTGGTCTATTCAGGATTATCCCCGTTTGCTTCGAGAAATCTGCGCAGTTTTATCTTTGAAGAACTTACCGGTCAGCTCATTGATACTCACTATTTTTCTCTTGATACCGGATCGCCTGCAGCAACTGTCGGCATGACCATTATCGATATGGATATTGACGAATATGTGTATGCCCGAGAGGAAGAGGTCTCAGATGAAGACATAAAAGTATATTATCTTCGGCAACAGATCCGTCTGTCGTTTTCCGGTACCGTTACCGATAAAAATGACCAGTCGGTTATCTACAGCACTCGCCTGAATAGACGCAGTGAGCAAACCTACCGGATAGATACCGATGAGGGATCGGTACTGTTCGCTCCTTCGCTGGAGGAAATTCTTGAGGAGCTCACTCGAGATGCCATCAGGGAATTTGTTCAGCAGATTGCCCCACGCAAGGCGACCATCCACGTCTCGCTCATGAAAGGACCAGATGACAATCTGCTATTTGCCGAGGCTCTCTCCCTTGTCGAAAAAGGCAGCTACGCAACTGCTTTGCAGCATTTTCTCACCTTATGGGAAACACAGCATCTGCATGATGCTGCATATAATGCTGCACTCGTATCTGAATCTCTCGGGGAACGTGAATCAGCTATCGAGCTGATGAACCAAATCGATTCACAGCGCGCAGAAAAACAACTGAAACGAATGATGTACTATCGTGAACAAAGTGAAACGGCACAGAGTCAGTATTGACTGTTTGAGGAGGAAATCATGAGCCAGAATGAAACGGATCGGATTCCGTTGACGATACTATATACAGGGAATGGGAAGGGAAAAACAACGGCAGCTATGGGACTGGTTCTGAGAACGCTAGGACATCAAAAACAGTGTGCCGTGCTCCAATTCATTAAAAGTCCCGATCTCAAAACGGGAGAAAAGGCGTTTGCACAGGAACATGCTCTCGTATGGGAAAATTATGGTGAAGGGTTTTTGTGGAATCTTGAAGATGAAGGGGCAACACGAGATGCCTGCCGAACCGGTTGGCAACGAGCCAAGGAGTTGATCGAAACCTATCAGTATGAGTTGATCGTACTTGATGAATTTACCTATCCACTTGAGAGAGGCTACGTGGATGTGCATGAAGTGATATCCTATCTTTCGAAATTGGCAAAAGATAGTCGCATGCCACATCTTGTGATCACCGGAAGAGATGCTCCTGAAGCACTGATTGAAGCTGCCGATATGGTGCATCAGATTGTTGAAGTGAAGCATCCCTGGCGAACAGCACAGGTTCCAGCGCAGATATGCATAGAATACTGATAGGACATTAATCAGTGCCTGAAATAAAAGAAAGCTCTAAATAATCTGTACCAATTGATTGAAACAGGGTATAATCGCTGAGAGGATACCATGGGATTGATTGAAAGCCACGCACATTTACTACCATTTGTCGATGACGGAGTCCGCACGAAGGAAGATTGCATCAAGGTATTACACGCCTATGCAGAAGCTGGTTTTGATCGGGTGGTCACGACCCCTCATCTTTACAATCCTCAAGTAACGACACGAGTTGAACATATCCGCACGATGTTCGCATGGGCTCAACAGGAGGCCCGACAACTGGGGATTGAATTTATACTCGGTGGGGAGACGTACGTTGGAGGAGCGCTTGATCCATTGGTCCTCCCGTTTTTACAAAACTGCGTATTACTCGAGGTGGACGTCAGCACAGAACCGCTGTTTCTTCTTCATCATGCCTATGCGCTGCAGAAACGTGGGTACACGGTAATTCTGGCACACATTGAGCGATATCACTGGTTTTCTGTCAATGGGAAGATCACTGAACAGCTGAGAGAGATCGGTGTCTACTTCCAATGTAATGTGGAATCTGTGGAAAACCATGAGGCACAACAGTATCTTGATCGGGATATCGTGGATATCATTGCTTCGGACAATCATGGAGATGAGAGTCTGCCAGCACGCATGGCGGCAGTTCTTGAGGAGCATCCGCTGATTCTTCAGCGCATGGAATATATATTTGGATTACGCACGTAGTGCAGGAGGGAACCTACTTATGCTACTGGACATGTCTATAGAGAATTTCCGTTCAGTACGTGACACACAGACAATTACGTATGAAGCTATCAGGGATGGGAGACTTGATGCTGACAAAGTAGTGGCTGTGAGTGACAAATTGAACCTTATTCGATCTCTTGCGATCATCGGACCGAACGGTGCCGGAAAGAGTACCTTTGTGAGAGCGCTTGAGGCACTCAAGGCAATCGTTACTGCCGACGAAGAGATGGAAAATCCACTGCAATTACTAGCAGGAACCAGCTTTGCCTACTCAGAGGTAAAAGGAGCTCCTGCCAGTATCATGGTCGAAATGATTATGGGAATTGATGAAGAAAGTGAGCAGGCAATCACCGGTTCCTATCTGCTGAAAGCTGATCGTCAGAAAATCTGGGAAGAATCGTACCACATCTACGTTGGCCGTTCCCGGAAGCTGATGTTCGAACGGAAGCTGAAGGATGGACAGACGGAAGTACCGGCTTACTCGTATCGGTGGGGGAAGATGTTCCGAGGTGAGAAGAAGCGCCTCGTGGGAAAAGTTCCCCACAATCACACCTATTTCGGTGCCGCTGCCCGTAAGGGAAGTGATACGCTGGTGCCATTGTACCGCTGGTTCACCGAAGAACTGATGATCCTGCCGTTTGGGCTTTCGAGCATCAGCGAGAAGGTGATCGTGGATCAGCTCAAACGTAATCCAGGATGGAAGAAGGCACTTATAGATTTCCTCTGGAGTGTCGATATTACTGATATCCGGGATGTGAGATTCCAGGACGATCGTCTGATTTTCGTCCATACGAATGTAACGCAGCACTACGCCTCCTATTTTTCGAATGAATCACTGAGTCTGAGAAGACTCACTTCAATTGCTGTTGCGATGTTTGAGAGTTTTACCAGAAAACGGCTTCTGGTTATTGATGATTTCGGTATGCTGCTTCACCCGTATGCACTTGAGCATGTAGTGAAAGTCTTCGAATCAAATAGTGCTGAAACGGGTTCTCAGCTGATGGCTGTAGACTGTAATCCGGCCCTGTTGAAGGATGGAGTTCTTCGACGTGATGCAATCTGGTTTGCTCAGAAGAGCGCTGATTCAGCAACCGTCTACTTCAGCCTTGCAGACTTCAAATTTTCTAAAGCCAAACGGGATTTGACTGGTCAGTTCTATCTCAATGGGTCGTATGGAGCACTGCCGATTACCAGTGAATTCAAGTTCTATGATACTGATACAAAGGAGCAGTCAGATGAAGCGTAAAAAACACAATGAAAAACCGCGAAAGACATTGCTGATCGTCACTGCTTCAGAATCTGAGTCGCTCTACTTCTCTCAGATGCGGAAGGATTGTCGGTATACCAACATGACGGTTGCCTGGGCAGAGGGAGCTCAAAGTCTTGAAGAATTGATTCAGTATGCGTATAAGATGCGTACCAAAGGGAAGTTTGACAGCACTTGGAGTTTCTTTGGATTTGAAGATTATGCAGTGCGTTCCGATCACGTAGCAGAAGCTCTGCAATATGCTACGAAGAAACGGGTACAACTTGCCTGGGTGCAACCGGGACTATCGTTGTGGTATCTGCTGCACCTGCAAAGTCCCCGTATGCCGATTTCTGATTCCACGCTCATAGCAAGCACGCTGAAAGGAGTATTCCACGGTTTCTCTGGCGATGCTGATTACTTGTTGCATGAGGGTGCTGCTTTGCACCTGCGACTGTTTTCAGCCAAAGCTCAGGCTGTGGTAAATGCAGGTGCCTACAATGCGATGGTGCAACAGCGAAATGCATCGCTGCCTCCGGTCAATATGACGAAGCTGCTTAATGAAATTTCAGATATCTGCGGCACTGCTGATATGAGCCATAACCAGAAACTGATCGGCTTGAAGAATGGCTGATATGACGGGCCAGGGATTCACACTGCTTCTCTATATGTTTGCTTTTGCCACAGGGTGCATGACACTCGTGCTCTCTGTGGTCTTTCATATCCGTGAATCATACGAATGGACAAAATATTTTATTATTTTTCACACGTCACTGCTACTCGTGATCGTACTGCAGGTGTTAAGTGTATTTGTTGAGGTATTCCTTGGTGATACCATTGCCTACATCACCGGCTTGGTGATTCAAAGCCTTCTTGTGGCGAATGTGAGTTTCCTGATCATCTTTATCCCATATTTCACCACATGGATTATCGCACATCCCTGGCGTTATCCGTATCGGGCTATCTTCTTTGTTCTTGCAACCTTCTATCTGGCCTTATCGGTGCTCTACATGATCTTCTCATCGTTGTGGGTATTACAGACAGTGATGATGCTGATTTTTGTCGGTACGCTGTTTTTCTGCATTGCGGTGATTATTAAGAACCTGAAGACCATTGAGCAGCAGGATGTTCGAACGGTAAGCAAATCGATCATAATACTCTCATTTGTGATGATGCCGTTGCTGATTATCAGTCTGATCTTTCCCCAGTGGCGGTACATCAGCTATCCTATCTACTTTATGGCGTTTTCCATCATTATCCTGGTGTTTCTCTTTATCTACTTCAGGCGCATACCGCAGGTAGAGCAACAGGAACTGACGCGGGAACGGGTAGCTCAGTACCACATCACCGATCGGGAATACACGGTTATTCAGCGAATCCAAACTGGCATGACCAACAAGGAAATAGCCGCCGAACTTGACATCTCGGTGAACACAGTCAACAATCATGTTGCCAATATCTTTGCTAAAACGCAAGTTCGAAGCCGGATTGATTTGTTGAACCTGCTCAACGGGCAGTAAAAAGGGGGTGGTATGCAGATTCGTACATGTGCTCAACCGATTGAATTGGTGCATGATGTACCAGCTGAACACGCAGTGGTCTGTTTGCATGGATATACCGGTTATCCCGGTGAGTTGGCACTCCCAGCTCAGCTGCTTTACCAGAGCGGGTGCGATGTGTTTGTTCCACGGTACCCCGGACATGGCACCAGTGGTTCCGATTTCCTGACCACCGGTAAGCGTGATTGGATCACCGCTGCTGAAGATACCCTGCGGCGGGCGGTTAACGCCTACGCTACGGTATCTCTAATAGGCCATTCCATGGGTGGGGCTATTGCGATAATACTCGCCAATCAATTTTCCATCAAGCAAGTAGTGCTCTATGCCCCGGCATTGATTATCCCCGGTCTTTCCCTGATAAAAGTATCTTTTTTTGGGCTCTTCATACCACGAATACGGCAGAGTTGGCAAAGTGATCCTCGCTATCAATTCTTTGATGAACGTGATGAGGATGATGATGCCTACATGGGCTCGGAATACTGGAGTTACCTCTATCCCCGACAACTTCGCCAGTTGGAACTGATTCGTCGAGAAGCTGTGCAGCAACTGCCGGAGAGTACCAGCAATATTCTGGTGATCACCGGTGGAGATGATGCGACTGTCCCAAAAGATGTGGGGCAGATGGTTGTTGATGTCGGATGTGGAGAAAATCGTTGGGTACATGTAGAACATGCAACACATATGATACCCTATGACTACCACAACGACGCTCGAAAACAGGCAATGGAAGAGACGCTGAACTGGTTGATTCCCCGATAGCATAAAGCCGGGTTGTTGCTACTTTTGCCGATTTATACTAAAACTGTACCCACTGGGTTCCGCAAATCTGGATAGGAGGAGAACTCCCCATGAGTGTTCGTGTTCGTTACGCGCCGTCACCTACCGGTATGCAGCATATCGGGGGAATCAGGACGGCATTATTCAATTATTTCTTTGCTAAAGTACATAATGGTTCGTTTATTCTACGGGTGGAAGATACTGATCAGGAGCGATCCACGCCTGAAGCTCTTCAGGATCTCTATGATACCCTTGCATGGCTGGGTGTTAGATGGGACGAGGGACCGCAGGTCGGTGGCCCATATGGACCGTACGTGCAGAGTGAACGGATAGATCTCTATCGGAAGTATGCTGAGCAGCTGATTGCAGAAGGAAAGGCGTATCGCTGTTACTGTACTGCTGAACGGCTCGATACGGTGCGAAAAGAGCAGATCGCCCGTAAGGATAAGCAGCAGGGCTATGACCGCCACTGCAGGAATCTTTCAGACACAGAGCGTCAGGAACGAGAAGCCCAGGGGTTGCCTTCTGTAGTACGTCTGGCTGTGCCATTACAGGGAAAAACCACATTTCATGATGTGCTCATGGGAGATATTACTCGGAGAAACAGTGATGTCAATCCCGATCCGGTACTGCTGAAAAGTGATGGATATCCTACCTATCATCTGGCTAATGTCATTGATGATCATCTTATGGGTATTACCCACATCATGCGGGCCCAGGAGTGGATTCCCTCCGGTCCGTTACACGTATTGCTCTATGAAGCTTTCGGCTGGGATCCTCCAGTCTATTGTCATCTTCCCATGGTTATGGGCAAGGATGGACAGAAGCTGTCTAAACGACATGGGTCAACCGCTGTTCGTGATTTTCGTACCAAAGGATATCTACCTGAAGCATTGATTAATTATGTCAGTATGGTCGGGTGGTCCTATGATGGAGAACGTGAGTTCTTTACAAAAGATGAACTCTGTAATCTGTTTTCTCTGGAAAAGATCAATAAAGCTCCCGGGATTTTTGATTACCGTAAGCTCGATTGGTATAACGGTATGTACATCAGACAGAAAACTGATGAAGAGCTGGTAAATCTCCTGACTCCGTATCTCGCTGCATCACAGTTCATACAAAGCTCACCGACTCCTGAAGAGCTGCAGAAGGTGCATCGACTGATCCCTCTGGTGAAAGAACGTCTGAAAGTACTTTCCGATATCACCGATATGGTACGCTTTCTCTTTGTCGATATTCCCGTGCCTGAGACGGATTCCCTATTGCCGAAAAAACAAGATATTCCGACCACCATCACGGTGCTTGAACACGCTCTTGAAGCAATTGCATCTCTGGCTGAGCAAAGTGATGAAGTCGTGGAACAGCAACTGGTGGAACTTGCCGGAACACTCGAAATCAAGGTGAACGGGGTGTTCATGCCGATTCGCGTAGCGATTACCGGCAGCTCCGTCAGTCCTCCGCTGTTTGACTCTATCAGAATGCTGGGGTTGGAAACTGCATTGATCCGTATCAAACGGGCTCTCGAAAAACTAACACATGAGGTTGCATAATGGCTGAAACAACAACAATGGACAAACTGGTCTCGCTGTGTAAGAGACGAGGATTTATCTTTCAATCAAGTGAAATTTACGGTGGTCTTACCGGTGCGTGGGACTATGGCCCGCTCGGAGTGCAGTTGAAAAACAATATCCGAGATTTCTGGTGGAAAGAAATGACGCAGATGCACGATAATATTGTCGGACTTGATGCCTCTATTCTTATGCACCCTAAGGTCTGGGAAGCGAGCGGTCACGTCTCAAATTTTACCGATCCCATGGTTGATTGTCGGCAGTGCAAAAGCAGATTCCGGACCGATCAGATTGAACTTGATAAACCCTGTCCAGTATGTGGCACTGCCGGTTCGTTTACCGAACCACGAAATTTCAATCTCATGTTCTCAACACATATGGGTGCAGTGCACGACGATTCTTCCGTGGTGTATCTGAGACCAGAAACGGCACAGGGCATCTATGTTGATTTTAAGAACGTGGTACAGAGCAGCCGGGTAAAGATTCCTTTCGGTATTGCTCAGGTGGGAAAATCATTTAGAAATGAAATCACTACCAAGAATTTTATCTTCCGATCCTGTGAGTTTGAACAGATGGAGATGCAGTACTTTGTAGAGCCGGGTACTGATGAGCAGTGGTTCTCCTACTGGCGTGATCAGCGAATGGCCTTTTATCATAAGATGGGTATTCGCGCAGACCATCTGCGATGGCATCGTCATGGTGAGGATGAATTGGCATTCTATGCAAAAGTTGCCTATGATATTCAGTTCCTCTTCCCCATGGGTTGGCAGGAGCTGGAGGGAGTCCATAATCGAACTGACTATGATCTCACACAACATCAGCAGTTCAGTGGAAAGGATCTTACCTATCTTGATCAGGAGCAGAAAAACCGCTATGTGCCGTATGTCGTAGAGACCTCAGCAGGTCTGACACGTAATGTGCTGATGGTACTAAGCGATGCCTATGACGAAGAGACCCTTCCTGAAGGAGATACTCGTACCGTATTGCATTTCCACCCGTCTCTAGCTCCGGTCATGGTAGCAGTGCTGCCCTTGGTGAAAAAGGACGGTATCGGGACCTATGCCGAACAGTTGGAAAAGAATCTGCGTGAAGAATTTTCCACCTTCTATGATCAAAGTGGTGCTATTGGAAGAAGGTATCGGAGAATGGATGAGATTGGTACCCCATACTGTATCACAGTAGATTACCAGAGCCTGGAGGATCAGACGGTCACTCTGCGATTTAGAGATTCCATGCAGCAAATACGCGTGCCGGTGGCAGAACTGGTTCAGCGTATCAGGCAGGAGACAAAAACTTACACAAGAGCATAAGGGAGCAAGGGATGAACAAAGCTTTAGCAGTACTGCAACAACGAGGATTCATCAGGCAATGTACCGATTATGACCGATTGAGTGATCTGATGGATACCCAGCCGGTGACCTTCTATGTCGGCGTGGATCCAACGGGAAAAAGTATCCATATCGGTCATATGGTCCCATTCTTTGCCATGCACCACCTTCAGGAAGCAGGGCACAATCCTATAGCCCTCGTCGGTGGGGGCACGAGTCTGATCGGAGACCCTTCTGGGAAAAGTGAGATGCGCAAGATGCTCACAGTGGAGCAGATTCAGGAAAACAGTGCATCACTGAAGAAACAGCTCGGAACCGTTGTCGATTTTTCATCTCATCAGCAAGAGGGAAAAGGGCATGCGATCATGCTCAACAACTATGACTGGTTGGGGAATCTGAACTACATCGAATTTCTTCGTGATATCGGTCGACATTTCTCGGTGAATCGGATGCTTACCTTTGAAAGTTATCGGCAGCGACTCGAACGAGGCTTATCGTTTATTGAATTCAATTATCAACTCTTGCAGTCGTTCGATTATCTGACACTGTATCGCGAACAGGGCTGTCGACTTCAGATCGGCGGAGATGATCAATGGGGGAATATCGTTGCCGGTATTGAACTGGTCCGGAAGGTGGAAGGAGCAGAATGTTACGGTCTTACCTTCAATCTGATTACTCGTGCTGATGGCCATAAAATGGGAAAAAGTGAAAAGGGCGCCGTATTCCTTGATCCCCAGATGTTCAGTCCCTACGACTTCTACCAGTATTGGCGAAATGTCAATGATGCTGATGTAATCCGGTTCATGAAGCTCTTTACCTTTCTTTCACTTGAAGAAATTGATGCCTATGATCGTCCTTCAGTCAACATCAATGAGGCAAAGGAGCGTCTTGCGTATGAACAGACGCGGATTATTCATGGTGAACACGAGGCTGAAAAGGCACGAGATGCCGCTAAATCGATGTTTGGGAGTGCTATGCCTGCCGATGCACGAGCAGGTCTTCCTTCAATTACCATCACCGAACAGGAGCTGCAGCAGGGTATTTCTGCTATAGAACTCTTTGCCATGACCGATTTGTGTAATACGAATTCTGATGCACGCCGACTGATTCAACAGGGTGGTGCAACGATTCAGGATCGAAAAGTCGAAGATGTAAAGCAAGTAATTGATCCATCTTGGGCTCAGCAGGGTGAGATGATTCTGCGAGCGGGTAAAAAGCGGTATTTCAGAATCATCGTCTCTTCCTGATACAAGGCACGTCGAAGGCCTACTTCGGCATAAGGATATGGTTCGTATGAACAAGAAACTGGTTTTATGCATGCTCATTGCAGCAGTATTCCTCATTGGGAATCTCGGTGCACAGGGTGTGCGGGCAACTGAAGATTCAGTTGATGCCCCGGTATCCATCAATATGGCGGTGATGCAGGGGCCTACTGGATTCGGTACGATTGGATTGAATCGTAATGATGGCATGATCAGTGAAAACGCTATGGTGGATGTCTCAGTATTTCCATCACCGAACGAAGTGATTGCCCGATTAGCAAATGGTGAATTGGATGTTGCTGCATTGCCTACCAATGTAGCGGCTAATTTGTATGCTAAAGGGGTGAAAGTGAAAACTGCGGCCGTTATCGGCGAGGGGATGCTTATGTTCCTTACCAACGATCGCTCTATTACCGAATTAGCAGACTTAGCAGGAAGAACTATCCATATCCCCGGGGCTGGAAGTACTCCGGATCAGATGACAAAGATACTGATCAGTGCTCTTGGGTTTGATTATGAACAGGATGTGGTGCTGGATTACAGTATTGCCTCACCGGCACAGTTGGTGCAGATGCTTATAGCCGGGAAAGTGGAACTTGCGGTGATTCCAGAACCGTTTGTTACCATGGCATTGAACTCAACCGATACCATTGTACCGCTGTTGGATATGCAGGCATTATGGTCTGCTCTTACCGGTACGGGTAATTACCCCATGACTGTTGTGGTAGTATCGGATGCTTTTGCCGAATCTCAGCCCGATCTGGTTCCTCTCATCATGCATGCTATTGAAGACTCTGTGCACTGGGTAACAGAGAATCCTCAGGATGCGGCAGCTCTGATTGAAGAAGCGGGAATCATGAAAGCAGCTATGGCTGCCCCCGCCATTCCTCGCTGTAATCTTGTGTTTAAAACAGCCCAACAAGGGTATGATGCCATGGATACCTATCTGAAGGTCCTCCACGGATTTGATTATACCTCGGTCGGGGGTACGGTTCCCGATGCATCGTTCTACCTGGATTACTAGAGCTGTCATCGCACTCTCGGTCCTGGTGTTGCTCACTCTGTGGCACATCGGGGCTGTTCTGCTTGATGCCCAAGTTCTCCTCCCTCAACCAAGTACCACAGCTGCAGCTCTTGTATCGCTTGTACAGCAGAGTCCGTTCTCTTTGAATGTACTTGGAACCATAGGGCGGGCATTGCGCAGTTTTCTGATCATTTTTCTTACTGGAGGGATCCTCGGTATCCTCGCAGGATATGAGAAGCACTTCCATGCATTTCTCACTCCTCTGGTAGTGATTTGTAAAGCAACACCGGTCATGTCAGTGATCCTACTAGCCTTTATCTGGTTTTCCAGCGGGACCGTTCCTGTATTCTCAGCCTTTCTTATGGGCTTTCCGGTGATGTTTGTCCAAATGGAACAGGGGGTGCACCATATTTCTCCCCGATTGCAGGAGATGACCGTAGCTTATGGCTTTTCGCCGATGCGTCGTCTGATTCACCTGGTAGTACCCTCATTGGTACCTTCCATCATTACCGGCGCGAAAGCTTCTCTGTCCATGGTCTGGAAAGTGGTCATAGCTGCTGAGGTGCTTACCGTTCCTCGGTATGGTGTCGGTTCACGCATGCAGCTGGCTCAAGTGCATCTCGATACTGCAGAAGTACTTGCCTGGACCTGTATTGCCGTACTATTGACCGCGCTGGGAGATCTGCTGTTTATTGCTCTGTTGCGCATCCCTGCCTTATTTGTGAGAAAACATCGCAAAGAAGTCCAAGAGGTTCGCCCATGATAATCAATTCGGTAAGCAAATCTTTTTCTGTCGGTGGCAAATCTCTTGATGTCCTTGTTGATTTTTCCTTAACGCTGCCCCCAGGTTCCATTACAGCCTTTGTCGGTCCCTCCGGTTGCGGGAAAACCACGCTCCTTAGGCTTATTGGAGGTCTAGAGCAGTGTGATCGTGGGATAATCGAAAAAGCAGTATCAGAAGAAGGTCCCTTCAGCTATCTCTTTCAGGAACCGCGGTTGCTCCCTTGGCATTCGGTGATCAGCAATGTGGAATTGGCACTTCGTGATTGGTATCCTGATCGCAAGAGGAGAATTGAGCGATCTATGGAATTTCTGCGTATGGTAGGACTCGAAGCGTACGCCCGATTCACTCCCGACCAACTTTCCGGCGGGATGCGCCAACGGGTGGCCATAGCGCGTGCATTTGCCTATCCCGGGCATATCATGTTACTTGATGAGCCGTTTCAGAGTCTCGACACACATTTACGCTGGTCGCTGGTAGAAGCGTTCCTTGCCCTCTGGAAGGCCGATAAGCGAACAACGGTATATGTTACTCACGATGTGCCAGAAGCACTTCTTATGGCCGATACGGTAGTGCGTCTCTCATCGAGACCGATGGAAATTGTACAGACTTATGCACTCAAGACGCCAAGAGAACAACGGTCACTTGGACATCAGGAGTGCATTGAAATACAACGCGATTTTTATACGTATCCCTGATCAATCATGGCATGAGCAACCTGAAGAAATCCTGCAATATTTGCCCCATCAACAAAGTTTCCCTCACTTCCGTACTGTTTCGCGGTATCCCGAATGGTGGTGTATATTCCCTTCATAATCCGCTGCAGGTGCTGATCAACTTTCTCACTCGTCCACTTGATCCGTGAGCTGTTCTGCGCCATTTCCAATCCGCTGACAGCTACTCCACCGGCATTGGCAGCCTTCGCCGGAGCGAAGAGCACTCCCTGATCCTGCAAAAGTTCAACACCTTCCAAAGTGGTGGGCATATTTGCACCTTCGGCTACGAGCTTCACCCCGTTGTTAATAAGATGCTGTGCATCAACTGCAGAAATTTCATTCTGAGTTGCACAGGGGAAAGCGCAATCGGCCGGGAAATTCCATACCTGATTCTCCGTCATCGGTTGTCGGACAGGGAAGTATTCCGCCTCGGTAAATGTGTCGGCATATGCGGCTATCCGTCCACGCGTGACATTCTTAAGCGTTTTGACATAGGCGAGTTTTTTATCATCAATACCGGCTGGATCGTAGATACAACCTGAGGAATCGCTCAGTGTCACCACTTTAGCTCCCAAAGCATTCAATTTTTCCACAGTATATTGGGCTACATTACCACTTCCAGAAACGAGACAGGTTTTTCCTTCGAAGCTCTGTTGTTGATCATGAAGCATTGCTGCTGCAAGATATACGAGGCCGTACCCGGTAGCTTCCGGACGGATATAAGAACCACCCCAGAGCGGTCCTTTACCAGTTAGTACTCCGGAAAATTCATTACGAAGTCGTTTATACTGTCCGAAGAGGTACCCGATCTCTCTTCCACCCACTCCAATATCGCCGGCTGGAACATCGGTATCAGCACCGATATGCCGGCTCAGTTCGGTCATAAAACTCTGGCAAAACCGCATTACTTCGGTATCGCTTTTGCCTTTTGGATCAAAATTTGAGCCTCCCTTACCTCCGCCCATATTCAATCCGGTAAGACTGTTTTTAAACGTTTGTTCAAAAGCAAGAAACTTGATGATACTCAGATTTACTGAAGGATGAAATCGCAACCCTCCCTTATACGGACCGAGTGCGCTGTTCATTTGTACCCGAAAGCCTCGATTTATCTGTAACACACCATCATCATCTGTCCAGGGCACTCGGAAAAGGATAGCACGTTCGGGTTCAACAAGCCGTTCAAGCACCTTATGGTAGACCACATGAGGAAGATCATCGATAACCTTGTCGACAGAAATGAGGAATTCCTGAACTGCCTGTTGAAACTCCGCCTGATACGGATCGGTGGTTTTTACTTGGGAAAACAGTGATGCGGTTACTTCTCTCATAGAATGCTCCTTGTTGTGGTGCGACAGTATTTTTTGTCTGCGTGTGCACTATAGAGAGCTGAAAAAGTTTGGTAAAGAGGGGGAGGGGAAGCGGAAAAAGCGTGCGTGCGATGCAGTTTATTGCCCTTACGCAATCATATATATAACATTTATGTATCGCGCAAAATGGAGTATTGAAAAATGAGGTTTACATAAACTGCATAAATATACAAAAAATATTAAAAATTTGTGAACGCCATAAATCCCGATAACCAGAAGAAGAGTGTTATCAGGGAAAATACCGTAGTAAACACCACCATCTGGCCGGCAAGATCGGCATCGCCATCCATCTGCTGAGCCATAGCGAAGGAGGATACAGCTGAGGGAGCTGCAAGAAATGAGAGTAAGAGCATCAGTTCAAGGTCGCGAAATCCGGCAAGGACAGAGATCGTGATTCCGATCGCCGGAAGAATGATGAGGCGATTGATCACGCCGATTATCAGGGGTTTTCGATTGAGATGTACAGAGGAGAACGTTACTGATCCACCAAGGACAATCAATGCTACCGGGGTAGAAATCCCGGCAATCTCAAATACCAGATTTTCCAGCGCCTGAGGAAGCCGGAGGCCGGTTATAGTGCACACTAGTCCGAGAGCTCCTCCGATAATTATCGGGTTTTTCAGAATCCCGCGCAGGATTTTCCCGTAATCAGGACGATTGCCGCGAAAGTATTCTAAAGCCACCACGCTGGTCATATTCAACAGAGGTACCACCACACCTACCATCAGTGATGCAATACCCACACTGGTACCACCGTACAGGGTGGTTGCAAGCGGCATACCGAAAAAGATGAAGTTGCTTCGAGTAATACCCTGTACCAGAACTCCTCGTTTTGCATTATCGCTGATCAGTTTGGGTATCACGATCATGTAGCTACTGAATGAAGTGACAATGAGGATGACCGAAAACCAAAGAAGTTTAAAAGATTCAATGGTGGAAAAGTCTGTTTTATAGAGATTGGAAAACAGCAGAACGGGCAGAAGTACCCGAAACACCATATTATTCAGTTCTCGCAACGACCGTTCGGTAAGTATTCCAATCTGACGTAATGCAAAGCCAATTCCTATTTTTGCAAATAGCGGAAATAGCACCGAAAATGAGGTGATAAATACCATACTAGTTTTCCTGTTTCAGGGTATTCCAGCGATTATTCACTTCCCGGATAACCTGCTGTGTGTCGATAGTACGTAATTCATGGTTTTCCATAAGAGTGGTGCCTGCGCAGATAACCGTATGCACATCCGAAGATGACGCGGAAAATACCAGGGCACTGAAGGGATCGTTCAATGGGGTCATATGCGGTGATTCGATATCGATGAGGATGATATCGGCATCTTTTCCCGGTTCAAGGGTGCCGCACTCTTTATCTCTTCCAAGAGCCCGTGCTCCGCCGATTGTTGCCATCTGAAGGAGGTCATAGGGGGTGACAGCTTGTGGCTTTCCCGTAGATGCACTGCTGAGCATGGCTCCAAGACGCATCTCTTTGAACATGTCGAGGGTATTATTTGAAGATGCACCATCGGTTCCCAGAGCGACAGAGACCCCATCGTGCACCAGGTCAGGTACCGAGGCAATGCCGCTTGCCAATTTACAGTTGCTGCTTGGACAGTGTACAACCGACCAATGCTGCTCAGCGAGAAGCTTTCGTTCTGTTTCGGTGAGATGAACTCCGTGCGCTCCATAGAGTTCAGTATCGCAGAGGCCTGAATGATACAGGTGCATCAGCGGAGTTTCCCCATACATCGTAAGGCAATCGGCGACTTCTTGAGCTGTTTCACTGATATGGGTATGTACCCGGCAGTGATGCTCACGTGCAGTCCCAGCAGCTATGCGATAAGTTCCCGGGGTACAGGTATACACAGCATGGGGGGCGATATCAATTTTCAGTAAACCTGACGATTCCTGCTGAAGGTTTTGTAATGGGGGAAGATATTCAGTTACTCTTCGATTGGATTCTTTCTCATCACCGAACAAAGTCAACCCGAGATTGGCTTTAATCTGTGACTGCTGCACCGCTCGAGCCGTTTCCTCCGGGAAAAAGTACATATCTGCAAAGCAGGTTGTTCCCGAGGCGATCATCTCGGCAATACCCAGAAGCGATGCTGGATAGATATCCTGCGGAGTCAGATGAGCTTCCAATGCCCAGATTTCCTGAAGCCAATGCTGCAAATTGGAAACCGAGTCTCGAAAGTTTCTGAAGTAGGTCATACTCAGGTGTGTGTGGGCATTGACAAATCCCGGCATGGCAATTTTCCCTTTCCCCTCAATGATGGTATCAGGGATAAAATCCGATGGAATCGTACCCACCGAAACGATGCAACGTCCGCTGATCGCAATGGATCCGACTATGATTTCCGGTGAGGTCATTGGTATGAGTATCGTATCCCGTATAAGGGTATTCATGGGTATATCCTATCATGGTTCAATAATGGGTGTCAGTACTCTTAAAACCAATTATCCTGAGCATTGACAGAGTATCCTCAGGTGCTTCAGACTGCGTAGTACCGAAAGATGAGAGGTGAGAGGTGAAGATAGTTGTTCTTGACGGATATACCGAAAACCCAGGGGATCTGAGTTGGGAGGGATTTTCGCAGCTGGGATCAGTGACGGTGTACGATCGCACCAATGCAGATCAAATTGTCCAGCGCATAGGAGATGCTCAGGCAGTAATTACCAATAAAGTACCCATTACCGCTGAAATCTTGGCAGCCTGTCCCTCCATTACCTATATCGGAGTACTTGCTACCGGGTATAATGTGATTGATACAGAAGCGGCTGCACAACGAGGGATTGTGGTAACTAATATTCCCAGTTATGGAACACAGGCTGTTGCACAATATACTTTTGCGCTCTTACTTGAGCTTTGTCACCATATCGGGCACCACAATCGAAGTGTTCAGGAAGGACGTTGGGCGCAATCGATCGATTTTTGTTACTGGGATTACCCATTGATTGAACTTGCAGGAAAAACAATGGGAATTATTGGGTTCGGTAGAATCGGTCGTGCCGTTGCTGCCTTGGCACAAGCGTTCGGTATGAAAGTCCTTGCATACAGTCCTTCACGTGATCCGCGCGATGAACATGACATGTGTTCATATGCTGATTTCGATGAGGTACTTGCTTCATCTGATGTGCTGTCACTGCATACACCCCTTACGGAAAAAACATCGAAAATGATCAACCAGTCAACCATCTCCCGAATGAAGGATCACGTAATGATTATCAATACTTCTCGTGGTCAGGTAATCGATGAGCACGATCTTCGTGATGCACTTATTACGGGGAAGGTTGCGGGGGCGGCAGTTGATGTCGTTTCATCTGAACCGATCAGCGGTGATAATCCGCTTCTCGGCCTCGATAACTGTATCATTACACCCCATATTGCCTGGGCCTCAAAAGCTTCCCGGCAACGACTTATGAATATTGCCGTCGACAATCTCCGAGCTTTCATTGCAGGAAAGCCCGTTCATGTGGTAAATCTATAAGCCTCTTTTTCCTTAACTGATTCCTCGCAGTCTCTCAATGGTGCGTGATACTCGTGAGCGTTGAATCTTTTTCGTACTGGTCATAGCCATCGGTTTATCGAGAATGGTAATCTTGCTGATTTTTTTATAACCTGGAAGCTTTCGGTTCACTTCACTGACCACTTTCTGAAGATCATGATTGATGGCATCGTCTTCAAGATGCTGCTGTTGATAGTAATCACTGTTGGGATACATGAGTGCTTCGATACCTTCTGCACGAGCTGACTTGTTGGCAATATACCCTCTGATCATCAGTTGTTCTACCTGTGCATACAGTTGAAACAGATCTTCTATCTCCTCCGGGTAGACGTTTTTCCCCCCTTCGGTGACGATCATATTTTTTGCTCGTCCACGCAGATATAAATACTGCTCTTTATCAAGAACTCCTAAATCTCCTGTCTTGAGATATCCATCTTCGGTAAACAGTTCTCTGGTATTGTCAGGATCCTTAAAATACCCTTTGCATATATTGGGTCCTTTTACCTGGACTTCACCGACACCGAAGAGATCCGGATCTGCAATACGCATCTCTACCAGAGGAAACACCTTTCCGACCGATTTCACTTTAAAGTGTTTTTTCGGATTCAAGGTGAGTATGGGCGCCGTTTCGGTAAGTCCATACCCCTGTACAAAATCAATACCTAACTGTTGGTATTGGGTAAAAGTTTTTGGTGAAAGCGGACCTCCCCCACAGATACATACCACGTTATCAACCATGCCAATTCCATCGAGAAGTTGATGAAACCAGATTCTTCCCGGATTGAGGTGGAGTGTATTTCTGACTGTACCGTTGATCCACATGAGTGTTTTAATAAACGTATAGGTTACAATACCTTTTTCTCTGACCTTTTTCATCAAACCGGCAAGCAGTTTATTGTAGAGCAGTGGGATAGCGAGAAAGACGGTCACCTTTCCGATACGCATTTCATTTAGTACCCGTGAGACTACGATACCTTGGCCAAATAATAGTTCACACCCGTGTTTTATTGCTTCAAGAAAGACCGCAGTCATTGTATACGAATGATGTAGCGGCAGTAGGGCATACATAACATCATGTTCAGTGATTGAAAGAAACTGGGGATCACATGCCTGATACACATCGCTGATAAAGTTTCCATGAGTCAGTACCACTCCCTTTTCATTTCCGGTGGTCCCACTGGTAAAGAGGATCGCTGCAGTATCATCTGCATCAGGAAGTTGTTCGGCGAGAGAAAAGTCTGATGCTTCAGGAATAGACGATAGTGATTTCCATTGGCTCTCATCATTTCCCAGAAGTCTGAGTTTTAATGGGACAGAGCGAAACCAGGGTGAATCAGATAGTTTATCAAGTACATCCTGATCTCCAATGAACGCTTGTGCTTCGCTGAATTCACCAAGAGCAAGTACTCTATCAGAGGGCATCTGATTGTCGAGGGGAACTGGAATTGCCTGTGCACTCTGTACCCCAAGGTATGCAATAGCCCACCAGGGTGAGTTTTTCCCATTAATCACTACGGTACTTCCCTTACCGATACCCTGTCTCTTCAAGTAATCTGCTACTCCGAGTACTGAAGCGAATAATTGATGGTAGGTAATGGAGTGTTTGTGTTTCCCTTCAATCGTGGAAAATGCAATGCGTTCGGGATACTGCTCTACAGTAATTCGTAACATTTCTGGAATTGATGGCCACTGCTTATGAAACAGCCTACCTCGGTATGCATCAAGCATATCCCAACTGTGCTGCATTGCACTCCCCCTTAAATACCTAGTGATAAATAACCAGATGTACTAATACATCATGGTGGAGCAAAAGGGGTAAAATGTCAATTGTTTATTATAAATAGGATAATTTCATATAGTTAATCTATACTATAGGCAATTTCACACCTTTTTTTCTATGAGATCGCGAAGTGTTACTGAGTCGACAATCGATTCTACTGCTGTATGCAGCTGCTGCCAAAGCGGGAGGGTTTCGCAATCACCATATCGGATACAGCTATCACAGCCGTCAACAACACAAGCAACCGGGGCAAGATTTCCTTCCATGGATCGGATGATCATGCCTGCAGTGATCTGTTCAGGAGGCAGAGCAAGACGGTAGCCGCCTTGCGGTCCTCTCGTACTGATGACGTAGTCTGCCCGTACCAACAACATAATGATCTGTTCAAGATATTTCTGACTGATCTGCTGTTTTTCTGAAATAGTACGTAGAGATATTTGATGATTGGGATGTTTCGCTAATTCAACCATCAGACGTAATGCATATCTGCCTTTCGTAGAAACTCTCATGAGGGCCTCCTGAAAAGCAGTATAACACAAACAGGTAAAGTGCGGGAGCAGTACAAAATCACATACTGCTCCTGAAATCACAATTATTTCAGCGAGAAAAGAGATACTGGTTAATCAGGTTATTCAGCATCTCCTGCTTGCCACTGATCTGTTCTGGTTCTTTACTCATCCCCAGATGTGCCAGCTCTGCCAAGGTCATCTGTCCGGATGCAAATGCTTGGCCTTCCTGCGTGTCGAAAGATGCATACCGATTTGATACAAAATCAGCAATTTCTCCATCATCTATCATCTTTTGTGCACAGGTCAAACCGAGGGCAAAGGTATCCATGCCGCCAATATGAGCAATAAATAGATCTTCAGGATCGGTGGAATTTCTTCTTCGTTTTGCATCAAAGTTTAATCCACCCGTGGTGAATCCTCCGTTACGAAGAATGATCAGCATGGCCTGTGTTGCATCATAGACATTTGTCGGGAATTCATCAGTATCCCATCCATTCTGGCTATCACCCTGATTCGCATCAACACTTCCGAGCATACCGTGGTCGGCACACACCTGAAGATCGTGGGCAAAGGTATGCCCAGCCAGAGTAGCGTGATTATTTTCAATATTGCAGGTGAAATCTCCTTCGAGCCCCTGTTCTCTAATGAATGCAATTGCAGTAGCTGCATCGTAATCGTATTGGTGCTTGGTAGGTTCCATCGGCTTCGGTTCGATATAGAAGGAACCGGTGAACCCGATTTTCCGTCCATAATCACGGGCCATTCGGAAGAAGGTTCCCAGATGATCCTGTTCCCGTTTTGTATCAGTATTCCACAAGGTCATATACCCTTCACGTCCTCCCCAGAAGGTATATCCAGCACCACCTAAGAGAACATTTATTTCCAAGCTAGTTTTTACCTGTAATGCAGCTCGGGCGACAACGGAAAAATCGGGGTTGGATGCTGCTCCATTCATGTATCGGGGATGAGAAAAGAGATTGGCCGTATTCCAAAGAAGTCTTACCCCGGTATCCTGCTGCAGTTCCTTAAGATACTCCGCGATGAGGCGGTAATTATCTACATACTCAGTTGCACTCGTTCCCTGAGGTGCAACGTCTGCATCATGAAAAGCATAGTAGGGTGCCCCGATTTTAGTAATAAACTCAAAAGCAGCATCAGCGCGGTTTTTTGCCGATTGCAGCAAATCACCAGTATCCCATGGGAATTTCAGCGTAGGTGCACCGAATGGGTCTGATCCGTTTGCACAGAAAGAATGCCAGTAGGCGATAGAGAATCGTAGGTGCTCTTTCATCGGTTTTCCTGCGATGATACGATCAGGATCATAGAACTTGAATGCCAACGGGTTATCTGATTCAGGTCCTTCATAAGTGATTTTTCCGATATTCGGAAAATATTCTGAATTTCCAATGTGATAATTATTCATTTTTCACTCCTTTTCATTTGAATAACGGTTCGACTGTATTTGCATATTTACGGTAATTTTCGTAGACAGAACGATAAGACTCAACATCTGATGCAACGGGAATAGATATCCCTTGTGGATCAATGGCAACATGTTCGTCAGTGATTTCCTTGATCGTGAGGTGCTCTCTGTGATGATGGCACAGGCACCAATATGCCTGGAGTGCAGCACCGAAAGCAGCCGCTTCCGTCACCTGCGGTCTCACCACCGTTATATTGCAGATATTGGCAACTAAGGAACGCCAGAGCGATGATTTCGCGCCACCGCCAATCAGACGAATCTCTCGTGCATGATAATCGAGATCTTCAAAGATTTCGAGGCCGAGTTTCAATCCGAAAATTGCAGATTCCAAAGCAGCTCGAAATATGTTTGCTTCGGTCATATTTGATGCATGCAACCCCATGATGCATCCTTTTCCCCGCGGGAGATTGGGGGTACGTTCTCCATTATAGTAGGGGAGCATAATCACCCCATCAGAGCCGATAGGAGCTTGTGAAGCAATAGCATCAAATTGGGAAATACTGCGACCGAAGAGGTGACGGCTCAATTCACTTGCCACCGTGCAGTTCATGGTGCACAGGAGGGGAAGCCAGCTGTCGGTAGCACTGCAAAAAAGAGCAAGATATCCCTGATCATCGACAATTGGCCGATCAGATGTACCAAAAATAGTCCCTGAAGTACCTAAGCTCATGGTGAGGGTTCCTTCAGTTACGGATCCGGTACCAATGGCACTCATCATATTATCGCCACCTCCTGAGGATACCAGAGTACCTGCAGGAATTCCCAGCAGTTCTGCAATTTCACCGGTGACAGTTCCTGCTGCCTCATGAGCATCAATGAAGGGCGGGAACATCTGAGTTAAATCTCTTTCAGTATCAATACAGGCAAAAAGGCGTTTTGACCATGTTCTTTTGCGGGTATCAAACAACGCAGTTCCAGAAGCGTCCGAATATTCACATGTGTAGGTCCCGGTAAGCCAGAAATTAATATAGTTATGGGGTAATAGGATGTGTGCAAGCTGGGAATAGGCTTGGGGGGCATGATGTTTTAACCACAAAATTTTTGATGCGGTATATCCAGGAAGTATCAGATTCCCCTCTTGAGCAAGAAGTGATGACTCTCCACCGGCACAATCGGTAATCATCTGACACTCGCGTACGGTTGAGGTGTCATTCCATAGTTTTACCGTGTGCAACACATTGCCTGAGACATCAACAGGAACAAATCCGTGTTGCTGACCTGATACGCCGATAGCTGCTATCTGCTTGCGTACCGATGCATCGATGGATAAAAAGCAGTTAGTGATGGCATCGGTCCACCAAGAGGCTTTCTGTTCCCTAGTTCCATCACCCTTACTGATGATCTGATGCGGTGCACTCTGTTCAGCGATAATGGTTTTCTGTTGCGTATCATAAATGATTACTTTGGTGCTTTGTGTTCCTACGTCAATCCCTGCCACTAATGCCATAGGTTCCTCCCGTATGCTTATCATGAACATAATTGGAATCTGTAATGAATAGACAAAATTGCACAGTCATGCATATTATTGACATATGGAAATGTTGGATGCGGTATTTGTCTATCAGATGCACACCCGAAGCGAGTTGCGCTGGCATGGCAGGACCCACGCTCATGCAGAGCATGAGTACGAAATTCATTATTTTCTCGGCGGTGATGGAGAGTTCCGTAATGGCAATTCCACCTACACCCTTACATCAGGTTCACTCTTTGTCACCACAGCGCAAACCGTTCACGCCATCCGGGCTCATGCAGATGATCCGGTAACCTATTATGCCGTGCTCATTCAGGTAGATCCATCGGAACAGGACCTGATCAGGTTGATGTATTCCCTCCAATCGAATTCGCCGTTTTATATCGGGACCAATTACCGATTTTTCTTTGAGGAAATGCAGGATCGGGGACGAGCTGATACGACAAATTATCGGCAATCTGCCTGTCATCAGTTGTGTTCCCTTCTCTATCTGTTGGAAAAGAAACCCCAAGTAATTCTGCCGGGATCATCGAATCGACACCTTGAACGAGCACTCCAGGTAATGCAGCATCAGGTAATGGGTCGGCTTACACTTGCCGATCTTGCTCACACCTTGAACCTGAGTGAAGCTTATATCATTCGCCTTTTTTCACGGTATATGCATCAGACTCCTATGAAGTACTATACACATCTGAAAATTGAAGCAGCAAGTGCCTTACTTACCTGTACAGAATTATCAGTAAAAGAGATAGCGGAAAAATTGGGTTTTTCAAGTGAATTCCACTTCAGTCGCCAATTCAAGATGAAAACATCCTTGGCTCCTACGTTCTATCGAAAAAAGTACGTACAGACTCTCGGTTCAGAACAACACAACTATGAGTATCATCGTGACCACACCGGTAACCACTAATGCGATACTGCTAAGCGCTCCCTGGACCGGGCCCATTTCCATCGCCCGGGATGTGCCGATTGCATGCGATGCAGTCCCCATAGCGATACCTTGCAGTACAGGATCGGTGATACGAAACAGTTTAAAGAGCAGCGGCCCGACAATGGGACTCGTTATACCAGTCAGCATAACCGCAAGTACTGTTATCGAAACATCTCCTGAGACCAGCACAGCGAGTTCAATGGCGATGGGAGTGGTAACCGATTTTACCAGTAATGACTGAGTGAGCAATTCGGAAAGCCCGAACAGTTCACTGAGATATCGAACACTGAAAATTGATACGACAGCTCCCACCGTACACCCGACGAGTATGGGTAACAGATGCTGTTTCAGTTGTTCACGATGTTGATACACCATAAGAGCTAAACAGATGGTTGCCGGGAAGATCAACATCATAATCAAGTTACCGCCAAGCAGGTAATCCGAGATAGGAATTCCCAGGATGTACAGCACAGCAATACAGAATAATGCGCCGATTATAGTTGGATTAAGCAGTGAAGAGGGAAATCTCCGCACGAGAGCACGGGCTCCCATATAGGCTACCAGGGTTAAAGCAATACCGAAAACTGATTCGCTCATTTTGAAAGTCTCCGTACCCGTTTTTGTATCAGTACCGTCAGCTTGGCACTGAAAAGTGCCGCACTGAAGGTGAGCATGGTACTGAGTATACAGACGATGACAAATCGGATCAGGTGATTATCAAGCAGCGCCATATGTTCGGCAATGGATACTACCGGGGGAATAAAAAGCAATCCCATATAGGCCAGAAGGAGATGGGCTATTGATTGTAGCTGTTCAATACGAACTATCCGTACAGTGAGGAGAGCAAGGAGGAGCAGCATGCCGACTATACTCTGAGGAACGGTAATCGGTAGCAGCTTGGCTATGATTGTGCCTCCGAGAGCTACCAAGGAAAGCAGAGTGATTTGTTGAAACAGTGATGAAATAGTACCTAACTGACGATTCATGTTCAGCTAATGTATCTTTCTTGATGACTCTTGTGCAAGTTATTCTTTGTGATGTTCATGAAATTTTCAAAAGTACTTGCAAATGAAAGTGAAAAGTAATAGTATCGAAAGCGTAACGAAGAATTTTGTACCATGGAGTATCAATATGATAGGCCTTTCAGCTCGAGAATCGGCAATAGTAGAACTCCTCAACTCTGGAGGTGAGATTGCCGTCTCCACGCTCAGCAGCCGCTTAGGAGTTTCTTCTGTAACGATTCGCTCGGATCTCCGTTCGTTAGCTACTAAGGGCGTGATTGTCCGAACACGTGGTGGTGCTATGACAGCGTATCACCCGCTTCTTGCGGAAAAGCAATCGACAAATGTGGAAATCAAAGAGAAGATTGCCAAAGCTGCAGCAGATTTTGTTTCAGATGGTGATCAGATTATGATTTCCAATGGAACGACAAATGCCCTGATTGTGCGATACCTACTGGGAAAGCATGATGTCCATATCGTATCCAATTCAACATTGCTCGTCCCATACGTCCGCATCAATCCGAACATACAGCTGACTCTCGTGGGAGGAGAATTTCGCCCCTCGGCGGAGGCGTTGGTAGGACCGGCAGCGCTTCGGCAACTCCAGGAGTACCATGTAAATTATATGTTTACGGGAACTGATGGACTTACCTTGGAGCACGGGTTAACCACCCATCTGATGGAAAATGCTGAGATCGTCAGACAGATGTGGCGTCAAGCTACGGTTCGGGTACTCGTTGCCGATTCGTCCAAGTTCGGCAATCATGGATTTGTCAAGATTCTTCCGTTGTCAGATATTTCCATCATGATCACTGATGACAGACTTGATACGCAGGTGATAGAGCGTATTCGCGATATGGGAGTACAGGTAATTATTGTATGAAAATAGAAATGAGGAGTGCTTATGGCAACTGAAGTAGTCATGCCGAAACAAGGAAATTCGGTGGAATCGTGTATCATTGTTGACTGGAAAGTATCAGAAGGCGATACAGTTTCTGTCGGCGATATCATCTGTGAAGCTGAAACCGATAAATCGACCATTGATGTTGAATCCACTGCTGAAGGCACGGTACTGAAGCGGTTGTACGCAGTTGATGATGAAGTACTGGTTATGCAACCGATACTGGTGGTCGGAGAACCGGGAGAACAGGTTTTGACAACCACCGAAAAGTCAGTACCTGAAAAAGGTCCTGCACCTGAAGAAAAACAGGGAGTACCGGAAAAACTGCCGGAAGCTCCAGTGGTAACGCAACCGGTTTCTGAGCAGAGCGGTATGGGAGCATCCCCCCGTGCACGACATGCAGCAGCTGAGATGGGTATAGTACTTGATTCGATTGCTCCTACGGGACCGAAAGGTCGGATCATTGAACGTGATGTCCTCAAGTCTGCTGAAGGCAGGGAGCCTCTTTCACCCGCAGCGCGGGAAGCCGCTATGAATCAGCATATAGCTGTTCCCTCTTCAGGTAGTGGTATCGGTGGTCGCATTGTCACAGCAGATCTCTCCAAAACAGCAGTACCTGCACCAGATGCTTCATTCCCCGGACCGGTTAGCTCGGTTGCAGTAAAGGGTGTACGAAAGGTAACTGCGCGCAGAATGCATGAGTCATTAGCACAGACTGCACAATTGACCTTACATGCGCAATGTGATGCTTCTCAGTTGAAAATGCTCCGCTCACGGCTGAAAACCAGTGATCCGCAACTCGGGCTGCAAAAGATATCCATCAATGATCTTGTGCTCTTTGCCGTGTCGCGAACTTTACTACAGTATCCGTTTATGAACAGTCATTTTCTAGGTGACACCATTGAGACTTTCTCACATGTCCATCTCGGGTTTGCAGTCGACACACCGAAAGGCTTGTTGGTTCCTGTAGTCAGATATGCTGATCAGCTCTCTCTGCAATCACTTTCAGATGAGGCCAAGCGTCTTGCCTCATTGAGTGTCGAAGGGAAGGCTCAGAGTGAAGATCTGACGGGAGGAACCTTTACGGTTTCCAATCTTGGAGCTATGGGCATTGAGTATTTTACTCCTGTCCTGAATGTACCCGAAGTAGCGATTCTTGGAGTCGGTGGCATCAATTTGCGGCCTGTCGAAGAGGAAGATGGTGATGTGGTCTTTGTTCCTCATATCGGTCTTTCGCTGACTATTGATCACCAGGCAGTAGATGGTGCCCCGGCAGCACGATTCCTCCAGGCACTCTGTGCAAATATTGCATCGATAGATTTGCTGATGGCACGCTAGGAGGCTGAAATGGATATATTTGATCTTATTGTGATAGGAGCCGGACCTGGTGGCTATGTTGCTGCCGAACGGGCAGGGATGCTCGGGAAACGGGTATTGCTTATAGAAAAGGAAGAACTTGGAGGTGTCTGTACCAATTGGGGGTGCATACCCACCAAGAGTCTGTTAAATTCGGCAAAAATGTATGATCATGCCCGAAATAGTGAAGATCGGGGAGTGAAGGCAACTGCAGTAAGTTTTGATCTCTCTACTGCCATGACCTGGAAACAGCAGACGATTGAAACCTTGCGCAGCGGTATTCAATTTCTTATGAAACAGGCGAAGGTTACCGTGGTTCGCGGTGAAGCTACCTGCCTTGATGCTCACCATGTTCAGGTAGCCGATACGGTTTACCAGACTGAGGATCTCATTATAGCCACGGGAAGTTCCCCGGTGGTTCCTCCTATCCCGGGTAGTGATCTTGATCACGTGATGACGAGTAATGAAGTACTTACACTGAAGGAGCTTCCCGAATCTATGGTCATCATCGGCGGGGGAGTGATCGGTATTGAGTTTGCTTCATTCTTTTCCACTGTCGGTGTGAAAGTAACTGTTGTGGAGATGATGGATGAAATTCTACCGATGGTGGATACCGAATTTGCCAAGCTCATGCGTCGTGAAATGAAGGAAGTCGATTTCCATCTGAGTTGCAAGGTCACGAAAATCACTTCTGATGCAGTTCATTATGTTGATGCACAGGGAGTCGAGCAATCGATAGCTGCTCAGCAGGTATTGATGAGCGTAGGGCGTCGAGCTAACACACAAAATCTCGAGGCGTTACATCTCGATATTGCTCGCACGGGCATCGTAGTTGATGAGTATCTCAAGACGAATGTTCCCCATGTGTATGCTATCGGAGATGTAAATGGGAAATCACTGCTGGCTCACTCAGCTTCGCGTATGGCAGATGTGGTGATTGCTCACCTGTATGGAGAGCGAAAGCAGCGGATGCGTTACCACGCCATACCCTGGGCCGTCTATAGTAATCCTGAAGCTGCTGGATGCGGTCTTACAGAGCAGGCGGCAAAAGAGCAGGGAAAAGAGATTGTCACTGCAACCGTTCAAATGCGAGCAAATGGCCGTTTCCTCGCCGAGCAGGGTAAACGCTCAGGCGGTTTGTGTAAGGTCGTAGCCGACAAGCACACCAAGGTCATTCTCGGTATTCATCTACTCGGATCGTACAGCAGCGAAATCATCTGGGGGGCTGCCTCTATCATCGAGTCAGAATTGCGCATACAAGACGTGAAGGAAGTAGTATTTCCTCACCCCAGTGTATCTGAGGTTATCAAGGATGCGCTGTTTTCAATAGATCATACCCTTTAAGGGAATCAGGAGCATAATCATGTCAAAACAACTATCATTTGATCCAAAAGAACTGAGAAAGAAAGAGACGATCTCTTTACCGAAGATTCCGGTGAATCAGTATACAGGTAATGTGACCAAAGAATTGAAAACCTACGGTAAAAAGCGATTGGTTCGTGTCTTTTACGATATGTTGGTCATCAGAGAATTCGAAACCATGCTCGATTCAATCAAGCGTGAGGGTGTGTATCAGGGGATTTCTTATAACCACCGGGGACCTGCTCACCTCAGCATCGGTCAGGAGTCTGCAGCAGTTGGACAGGCAATGAATCTTGATCCTGAAGATTTTATCTTCGGTTCACACCGCAGCCACGGTGAAATTCTCGCCAAATGTCTTTCCGCCATAGCAAAAATGGAAGAATCAGACTTGATCGAAGTAATGCAGGAGTTTATGGGCGGCCAAACCTATGATATCGTGAAACAGCATTTCAGCGGTAATGATGTAAAGGATCTTGCAGAGAACTTCGTCATCTATGGTACTCTCGCTGAGATCTATGCAAAAGCACCGGGATTCAGCAAAGGCCTCGGTGGTTCCATGCACACTTTCTTTGCACCGTTTGGAAGCATGCCGAACAACGCTATTGTCGGTGGTTCCGGTACCATTGCTTTCGGTAGTGCTCTTTATAAAAAGATCAATCGGAAAAAGGGTATTGTTATCGCAAATATTGGTGATGGATCGCTTGCCCGTGGACCGGTATGGGAAGCCATGCAAATGGCTGCGATGGACCAGTATCATACCCTTTGGGATGACCTGCCAGGTGCTCCTCCTTATATGGTGAATGTATTTGACAACTTCTACGGTATGGGTGGTCAGCCGGTCGGAGAAACCGGTGGAATGGGAATTGCAGCCCGTATGGGAGCCGGGGTAAACCCCGATGCCATGCATGCCGAACGGGTGGATGGCTTTAATCCCCTTGCGGTGGCGGATGCGGTTGCTCGAAAGAAAAAGCTTTTGCTGGAAGGGAAAGGCCCGGTGATGATGGATACCATCACCTACCGATTCAGCGGTCACAGCCCCTCTGATGCTATGACGTATCGGACACGCGAAGAGCTTGAAGCTTTTAAGTCACAAGACCCCATTGTCGCTTATGGTCAGTACCTGGTAGATAATGAACTGGCAACCCAGGACGATCTCGAAGCTATGCGTCAGAACATCCTGGAAAAGATGAAAAAAGCACTTGAGATTACGGTTGACGAAGCAATCAGTCCCATGGTCGATGAGCAGTTTATCGAGCAGGTAATGTTCAGCAACGGAAATGTCGAAAAGTTTGATGATCGGGCATGTGAAATTTCGCAGCCGATGGAAGAAAACCCCCGCGTACAGCAGATCGCCCGAAGAGCCCGCTATGCATTTGATGAAACGGGAAAAGAGCTGCCGGCAAGTCGTCAGTATCAGTATCGGGATGCCGTATTTGAAGCAATGGCTCATCGATTCAGTATCGATCCTACTATGATTGCGTATGGTGAGGATCATCGTGACTGGGGTGGATCTTTTGCCTGTTATCGTGGCCTTACCGAGTTGCTTCCCTATCATCGGTTCTTTAATGCTCCCATTGCAGAATCAGGCATTGTTGGCAGTGGAGTTGGATATGCAATGAGCGGTGGACGTGCTGTTGTTGAACTCATGTACTGTGACTTCCTCGGGTGTGCCGGAGATGAAGTATTCAATCAGATGCCGAAATGGCAGGCTATGTCTGCTGGAGTACTGAAGATGCCGCTGGTACTCAGAGTATCGGTAGGAAATAAGTATGGAGCTCAGCATTCTCAGGAATGGACGAGTATGGTAGCTTCCGTCCCAGGATTGAAAGCCATGTATCCAGCTACACCCTATGATGTGAAGGGCATGCTAAATTACGCATTACGTGGTACTGATCCTGTCGTATTCTTTGAAAGTCAGAAGCTATATGGTATTGGAGAACGGTTCGAGAAGGATGGAGTACCTACGGGATACTATGAAATTCCTGAAGGGGTACCTGCTATTCGAAGAACTGGAAAAGACGTTACTATTATTGCTTTAGGGCCGTCATTATACACAGCGATGGATGCAGCTGATGCTCTGAAAGAACGATATGGTGTGGAAGCGGAAGTCATCGATCTTCGTTGGATCAATCCGTTGAAATACGACATGTTGGTCGATTCAGTGAAAAAGACAGGTCGTGCAATCCTGGTGACCGACAGTGCAGAACGGGGAAGTTATCTGCAGACTGTCGCAGCAAATCTGGGAAGATTAGCTTTTGATTACCTTGATGCTCCTCCTGTAGTGGTAGGGTCTCGTAACTGGATTACTCCTCCTGCCGAAATGGAAGATTATTATTTCCCACAGGTCGAAACAATCATCGATAGTATTCATGAACAAATTGTGCCGCTAGCTGGTCATACTGTGAAGAAGAACAGAACCGACGGAGAGTTCAATCGTATACAGCGACTTGGCGTATAATTTATTTATAGTACATATTTAGGTACAGGCTGCAGGAGAGATCTTCTGCAGCCTGCTTTACGTTCTGACAGAAGTTATACTTTACTTCTGACATAACAAAGCACATTTAGAGATAAAACTACGATCATACCGCTCGCTTTCCTGAGATAATCAGTCAGATATCTTCCAGAATACCTGATAAGTGTCAGAAGATTACTGTTTATAGAAATGTTTAACTCATTTATATATATGTAGATATAACTATTTATAAAAACTTGTGACATTTTTTTCACTTTTTTCTGCTTTCCTATTGACATAAGTTCTGAGTTTTTGTATCC
>Ga0334895_1000568_pt1 | contig 47667 bp, 47 predicted proteins | sample GraSluR3_MG_7_FD_207229 | JGI IMG/M metagenome (GOLD analysis project Ga0334895, IMG submission 207229) | Sludge microbial communities from methane-producing bioreactor in Wageningen University, Netherlands - Granular Sludge_31_05-R3 | ecosystem: Engineered > Bioreactor > Anaerobic >... | reverse complement strand
GTTTTATTTGCGTGGTTGGGTGCCGTCTGATGCTTTAGGGCTTATTAACAATACGGTCACAGTTTCTAGTAACACTACTAATTTGACTGGTAATTTGACGGATAATACGACTACGGTGATTAACACTACGTCTGAGTTGGATGTGGTTAAGTCTGCTCCGGTTGAGGTTACGGCTGGTCAGAGTGGTCCTGTTGTGTTTACTGTTAGTGTGACGAATTATGGTCCTAGTGATGCGTTGAATGTGAAAGTTTCTGATACTTTGGATTCGCGCTTAACCAGTCAAGAATATAGCCTTGATAATGTGATTTGGAGTCCTTGGTTGACTCCTTTTGAGTACATCTTCCCACGTGTCAATGCGATGGAGACTGTGTTGTTTTATTTGCGTGGTTGGGTGCCGTCTGATGCTTTAGGGCTTATTAACAATACGGTCACAGTTTCTAGTAACACTACTAATTTGACTGGTAATTTGACGGATAATACGACTACGGTGATTAACACTTCCGCAGATGTGGGTGTTACTAAATCTGGTCCGGATACGGTTACTGCAGGTACGGGCATCACTTATGTGGTTACAGTGACCAATCATGGTCCTAGTGATAGTCAGAGTGTGGTTTTAGAGGATGTGTTGCCAAGTTGGATTTTAGATGTGACTTATGGTGCAGTGAGTAGCAGTCATCCGGTGCATGATGTGCCTGCGGGTACGGCATGGATTAGTCCGTTGAATTGGGCTACGGTTCATGCTAATGAGGTTATCACCTTAACCTTAACAGGCACAGTGAATGCCAGCACACCCCGTGGCACAGAGTTGAATAACACGGTTAATGTAACAGCTCTAACTCCAGATCCTAATCCAGATAACAACAACGCCACCAAGTTAACTACCGTGGAGACTCTAGCAACTCTAAACATTACAAAAATCTCTTTAACCGAAGGATCTGATGTTAACAAAATAGTGAGGGGTTATCCAATCCATTACACCATAGTCATAACCAACGAAGGTCCTTCAGATGCACTGAACGTCACTTTCGATGATAATTACACGCCTGACTTACTGGAAAACACCTATTACTCTACATCTACAGGAATACCATGGACTGCTTACGCCAATCCTTTGAATATAAATCCAATAATTGCCATCCTTGCTCCCGGACAGAATGTAACCATCTGGATTAACGGCAGTGTAATTTCAAATGCTACTCAGGGATTGAACAACACTGCCGGAACATCATCAGAAACTGATCCCGCGGGCAGGAAAACAGCAGAGGTATACAATGATATCCAAACATCCCATGTAACTATCGAAAAAACAGTCAGCAATCCACAGCCATACATCCATGAAACCATCTATTTCACACTTATCGTGCAGAACTGGGGACCAGACACAGCTATAGATGTTTATGTAGATGATAAACTCCCTGTAGGTATAGTCTATTTAGGGTTCACCGCTAATTACGGATCATATAACCTTGCCACTGGCATTTGGACTATTGGAAACCTTCCTGCTAACACCATAGCCCGACTGGTAATGACCGTGGGGGTGGAAAAGTATGGGCCAATTGAAAATCATGCTCACGTGTACACTAGCTCATGGGATCCAATACTTGGACCTAGAAGTGCGTCAGCATCCATATATGTTAGGGAATTACCCTCACCTAAACCGAAAACAGTAGGTATGCAAAAAACTGGATCTCCATTGTCCTTACCAATGCTGTTCATGGTAATTTTAATGGTAATAAGTGGAATTGGATTAAAAAGAAGGTGGTGATGAGAAAATATTCCTCATATTATTATATATTTTATTTTTAGAATCTTTATATAAGAATAATGATTAGATAGAAGGATAAACATATTTTCCCTGATTTGCATGGATTTCACCTTTTTCCATAACCTTCTGACCGCGTACTAAAGTCATTACTGGCATCCCCCTAACTTTGATATCTTCAAAAGGAGTATATTTAGCTTTTGACTTGAATTTATCTGGATCAATCACACTTTCCTTCTTAAGATCCACCACCACCAGATCTGCATCCATCCCCTCTTTTATAAAACCTTTATGGGGAATATTAAAGATTTTTGCAGGGTTTTCACATAACAATCTCTTTATGCCATTTAGATGTATCTTCCCATGATTAAATTGGGTCAAAAGTAGGGGCAGGATGGTTTCCAGGCCCGGAACACCTGGGGGAGCATTCCAAATATTTTTTTCCTTCTCCTCGAGAGTGTGTGGGGCATGATCAGTGCCAATTATATCAATTTCAGGTAAATAATTCAAATTTAGATGATTCTTCCTATCACGTAGGGGAGGGTTAGTTTTGGCATGGTTACCAAATTTTTTAAGGTAGATTGAATCCAAGAACAGGTGATGGGGGGTGATTTCTGAAGTAACATCCATACCCATATTCTGAGCATGTTTGATCTGTTTAAGTGATTCTTTAGTGCTTGCATGGCAGAAGTGTATTTTTTGTTTGTATTTTTTTGCTAGAGAAATACCATCTTCAACTGCTTTTATCTCAGCTTGTGCTGGCCGAGCTTTTGCATATAATTCGGGATCAGATCCTTCTTTTTTCATAATCTCAGTAAACTGTCTAACTAACTGACCATCTTCAGCATGAAGTGTGATAATACAATCACTGTTGACCTTATTTATCTTGCTGAAAGCATCGGTTAAAGTGGTATGATCAAGTAGATCCATGAAAATTTTGAAGGATGCTGGCTTTAATCTGGCAAGTTCCTTGATGTGTGATAGATCACCAACTCCCGCATGTAGTCCAAAGTCAACCAAACTCTTCTTTTTACCGATCTTAATTTTTTCCCTAAAAGTTAGGGGTGTGTCGGTTGGTGGAATGGTGTTGGGCATGTCCAGTACTGTGGTGAACCCTCCTGCAGCAGCAGCAGAACTCCCAGTACGAAAATCCTCTTTATGTGTAAGTCCAGGATCCCTGAAATGAACATGGGCATCAATCAGGCCTGGTAGGACGATTTTACCCTGCAAATCCAGGGTAGCATCTGCCTTGGATGGTAATTTCTTAATGGATAAGATTTTTCCATCTTCAATTCCCAAACAGACTTCTTTACTGTCAGTATCCAGCTTACAGTTCACAAGACACAAGTCTAACATTTTACACCTAAAACCAAATAATTAACCTTCCTAGTTGCATGATGACAACTTGGATAAAGATGATTATAGATGATTTGTAAAAATAATCATATAACTTTGATGATGATAAAAATCTAGATGGATTATCATGTCTTCTGAAGAATTTGTGAAATCTGTTATTGCCAGGGATAAAAAAGTATTCCTGAACGATTTAAGAATCAGACCCCAGTTTATAGAATCCACATCAGATGTTGAGCTATTGGCAGACTTCACAGAATACAACCCACTCCACAAAGGCCATCTGCACTGCTTTTCAGAGGCCAAAAATATGGTTCCTAATGGAATATTTGTGGCAGTGGTTCCAGGCCCCTTCGAACGAAGTGGCAGAGGAATTCCATATATCATGACTCGCGAGGCACGTGCAGAGGCAGCAATAGCTGTGGGGGCTGATGTGGTGGTTGAAGGACCACCCATGGGAATTATGGGATCTGGACAGTACTCTTTATGTTTGGCACGCATGTTCCAGGCCCTCGATGCCGATTACATACCTCGAGGATATAAACCCAGCCCCGAATTTGACATTATACTAGATAGGATTCGTAAAGGAGTTGGAGTCGCCCCCAAACCCTACCGAATGGTGGATATGGAAACTGGTGATGTTATCCTTAAAGGGAAACTCAATGAGGACAACTATGTAATAGTATCCTTATCCAAATCTCTAACCAAAATAGGCTTCAACTTCCATGATAAATTCAAATTCATACCCCGAATTGAGGGAGTCAGTGGAACGGTTATAAGAGAAGCAATAGTATCTGGAGTTTTTGAATCTGCAAAGGAGATGCTACCTTCAGAAACCATAGAAGTATTGAGAAGAGAGATTGATCATGGAAGAGCACCTCTGAACATGGTTCGGGATGTGGAGGGGATTATTCAAACAGCCAACAACTCCACGGTACCGGATCTCAAATCATTCAGTGTCATTGATGAACGGACTATTGATAACATTATCCAAAAACGACCTTTCACTACTATCCATGAAATCGAGGGATGTATTGCCAGAGGATTCAGCAGACACCACCGTCAAAGGGTCTTATCATCATTAGAGGTGAGGGTTGATAGGGATGATCTTTCACGATATATTGAGAATTACCCTTCAACCATACGCATATTAAACTATAAAAATAAAGAAGTGCTAAGAGAATTTAAAAAGAGAATAGTACATAGGAGGCTAGAGATATGCCAGTGAAAAATGGAGACTTTATAAAGCTTGAATACACCGGAACAGTTCAAGAAACCGGTGATGTCTTTGACACTACCAGTGAAGAAGTAGCAGAGGAAAAAGGAATACAATCAGATAAGAAAACTTATGGGCCAATATCGGTAATTGTCGGTGGTGGCCATGTACTTAAAGGCATGGAAGACGCATTAGTGGACATGGAAGAAGGTGAAGAAAAAACCATCGAGTTACCCCCTGAAGAAGCATTCGGGGAAAGAGACCCCAAATTAATACAATTAGTGCCCATGTCTGAATTCAAAAAACAGGGCATCAAACCCCAGGTCGGTATGGCTATAACCTCAGAAGGAAACACTGGTATCATACGCAGTGTGAGTGGAGGTCGAGTTAGACTGGATTTCAACCATGAACTGGCTGGTAAAAACCTGGAATACCAGGTAAAAGTAGCTGGAATAATTGAAGATGATGCAGAAAAAGTTAAAAGTCTCATCGAATTACACTATCGCACTCCCAACCTGGATAGTGAGAAACACCAAGTGGACATAGACGATGATAAAGTGATAATTGCCATGGATGAAATGGCCAAATTCGACCAGCGTCCACATATGGAAGTAACCATGGACAGGTTCCGCATAGCACGGGATATTCAGGATAACATGGACATTAAAACAGTGGAATTCGTGGATTCCTTTGTAAAAAAGGAAGAAGTAGAAGAAGCTGTTGAAGAAGTGGTTAATGAGGAAGTTTCTACTGAAGAAGTTCCAGAGAAACTACCTGAAGATGAAGTTAAAAAAGAATAAATTTTCATCTTTTTCATTTTCCATTTTTTTTAAATTATTCAATAAATTATTTTTTCCATTATTTTTTATAGCATCACTTAAACACGAATGTTTTTCTTCAGTAGAACTATTTGACTATCAAAAATTTATGGCCAAGTCAATACCTTAGGCGTTTGAACACTGTTCACTTTATCTCGCACCATGGCCGGCCATTTAGATTCATCAAAACCTTTCTGGGCCAGGAAACCAAAAAGCCACCGAGTAGTTCCGATACCGGTACAGCCAGTCCATAATGTGTGATTATGGGTTTCTTTAATGGAGAACCCTTCAGTAAAGTGGGTTCCATGCACATTGGCGGAAACTGCAGCCACTCCCTTATCAGCTCCAGGAACAACCAGCCGCATTTCGTATTTAGGCACATCCGGGAACTCAATTCCTCGCTCTTCTACTTTCCGACCTTCCAGGTAGAATGGATCATCACCAATTTCAGTGTACCATTCCAGTTCCATCTGGTTGGCCAACTCCTGTGAAATCTCTAAAGTAGCATCACGAATCTCTTCTACCTGTTCTGGTGTTCCCAGCCAGACCAGTTCAGTCCTCTGGAACTCATGCACACGGTCAAGACCTTTCGCCCCACCAGCTTCCCATCGATAGGTCCAGCCACTCTTATCAAATAGTTTAATAGGCAAATCTTTCTCATCCAGTACTTCATGGCTGAAAAACTCATAGAAAGGTTCACACTGGGCCGGTGCCAGAACATAAGAAGGATCCTTTAAACCATCCTTTAAGCGGTCTATTGGTACTTCTTTTTTGATTAAAAGCTCGTTTTTAAACTTTTTAAACACTTCTGGGTCACGGCGGGGGGCACTGCAGTAGTACATTCCCTCGGGGAGTCCTTCCAAATATCGCATCTTGTTCATCACCGGGATCGGTATGAGTTTAGGCCACATACACTCGTAGAATCCCAATTTTTCCACCAGAACTTCCAGGAATATGTCTTCAATGGCACGTTGTAGGGCAATGAATTGGGGTCCGTAGAACCACTGCCCTTTACCTGGAAACTTCTTTACCCATCCCTGTTTAGCAGCTTCTTCGGTAGGGTCTCCTTCGAAAAAGGCTGGGAATTTAGGGCTGCGTCCAACAATGGTTCCTGGTTCGATTTTGGTGACCTGACGGGTTAGGATGTCATCCGCGTCTTCATCTGAGTCTTCCTCTACAGTTTTTTCAGTCTCAGCCAGCACATGTTTAACAACCCTATCCACCACATGCTTTCTAAGGTCTCCTTCTGCCAGTTCCTGGAATTTAATAACCATCTGGCCATCTTGGAAGGCAGAATCTTCCACATAGGGCATCTGGCTAACATCAACCATGTTCTGGGATGGAATTTCAATTTGATAATTTTTAACAGTGATTTTACGGACACCAATGTGGTATTTGGGCCCTAAAAGTTGAGTTAATGGTTTTTTAATCCGGAGAAGTGCGTCGTGTGCTCTTCCTCTTCTGCCAGAGATTACTTTAAGTTGAATGGTGTTACCTTTAAGGTTCCACTCTACAATTTGGGAGGCATCATACTTCTGATCAGGTGACACGCCCTTTTGGAATATGTCGTTATTAGCATGTTCGACGAAGCCAGTAATATCTTCTAAAGCTTCATCAGCCTCTTTGCTTAGGACAACTTCTCCTTCTAATATGAATTTCATTTTGATAACATCCTCATGTTTTCAATGGATTTTATAATATTTTTTCACAGTTCTAGGACTTTTTCAACCAACATCTCCGAAAATATAAGATCATCAGCAGTGGAGAGGATGGTATTAAGTGATTCTCCCTTTAAATTACAGACCAAAGAGTCATGGTCTTGGTATGATTCTAAAAACCCGATATTGTCTGGTTGCAATGATTCAAAAGCGATCTTTGCCTGGTTTTCGTCATGATAATAGAAAGTGATGGTGGCCTTAACATTCATAGCCTTAAGCTCCATGTTTTAATTAGAGGGGCCATGATTTAAAAGATTTTCTGCGATTTTCTCAATTGACTGAAGGGCAACCGAATCGTGGTAATCAACGAGGGGAAGTCCCTCCATATCTGCCTTGACAACCATATCATCACGGGGGATGCTCCCCAAAACATCCACACCCATTTGTCCCAGCTTTTCTTCCACAAATTTTTCTTCCATCTTGCTGGAAACCTTGTTGATCACTGCCAACACATTCTGGATGCCGATATCTGTGGCCAGTTTCTTAATCCGACTAGCTGTTTCCAGTGATTTGAGTCCGGGTTCAGCAACGATAATCATAACATCCACTGCTTCTGCGGTGCGCCGCCCCAAGTGTTCAATACCGGCTTCCATGTCTAAAATAACCATCTCATCTTTTTTAATAATCAAATTGCGTAAAATGGCCTTTAACATCACTGAAGCCGGGCACACACACCCATCTCCACCTTTATCCACAGTACCCATCACCAGAATTTTTAGTTTACCCTCAGGGTCATAGTCAGTTGAAAGGGACTCTGGAAGATCGGATATGGTGGGATTCATTTTAAAAACCTCTCCAAAAGATGATCCTGGCTCTGCACCAGTTCTTTCCTTGATCAAATCTTTCATTTTCGATATGGGGGTCACTGGTTGGTGGATGCCCAGACTCCCCAACAGGTTCATGTCAGGATCAGCATCAATGGCGTATACCTTGTATTTTCGAGATAAAATAACAGCTAATGCACCTGCCAGAGTGGTTTTACCCACCCCTCCTTTTCCAGTCACTGCGATCTTCATATTTTATGCACCATTGGTCAAATTTTATTGATTTTTAATTAAGTTTAATATAATGATTATCAAATGGGATTATTGTGAACTATAATATATTTCCAATTCCCATGCATTTAGTTAAGGTCTATTGATCATTTTATATATTATAATTCTCCAAACTAATTGTACTATTGATTTCTACCTGTTTAATTTAGATATAATATTAGTCACTTTAGGTAGAGAAATAATGTTTATGGCTTTAATATTCACATTCAAGCTTTAAATAATCTTTATATAAGGAGGAATATTAGATGGTAAGAGCATACACTAGAAAAGATTACATACGCAAAATTCCCGGTTCCAGAATTGTTCAATATGACATGGGAAACCTCTCAGGAGAATTCCCTTTAACAGTGAGCCTGGCTCTAAAAGAGAAGGCTCAACTCTCTCACAATGCACTGGAAGCCGCCAGGATAGCTACTAACCGATACATGCAGCGGAAATCTGGTAGGATGGGTTACCACCTGAAGATAAGGGTTTACCCACATCACATAGTGCGGGAAAACCCAATGGCTACCGGGGCCGGAGCAGATCGTGTGCAGGATGGTATGAGAAAAGCATTCGGAAAACCAGTAAGTTCAGTAGCCCTGGTTAATGCCAACCAAAGGGTTCTAACCATTAGAACCAACAAAAAGAATTTCATCGATGCTAAAGAAGCACTAAGAAGGGCAGCAATGAAGTTCCCTGTATCATGTAGTGTTGTGATTGATGAAGGGGCGGAATTAGTTAAATAAATCCTTAAAATCATTTGAATCCCAATAAATCCTAAGTGGTGTATGAGCATGGAGTATGTCGAATTTTTCGAGGAACTAAAAAAGGAAGATGTGGACATAGCTGGTGGAAAAGGAGCCAATCTGGGAGAACTGACCCAAGCAGGGATACCAGTCCCTCCTGGATTTGTAATAACCTCCGCCACCTATCAGAAGTTCATGGATGAAACTGGAATCACCCAGGAAATAATGGACATTCTTGATGCATTGGATGTAAACAACAACAAGGAACTTCAGGAATCTGCCCGGAAAATAAAAAAAATCATCAAAGAGACTGAGATACCTGACGAAATCCGCAGCCTTATTATCGAGGCATACAACGCATTATGTCACCGCATAGGTAAAGAAAACGCTTTTGTAGCTGTAAGATCCTCAGCCACTGCAGAGGACCTGCCTGAAGCATCCTTCGCAGGTCAACAGGACACCTACCTCAACGTGAAAGGTCCTGAAGATCTGATGAAATACGTCCGGAAATGTTGGGCTTCACTCTTCGGAGCAAGAGCAATATTCTACCGGGAAGAAAACAATTTCGACCACTCCAAAGTCTACATAGCCGTAGTAGTCCAGGAAATGGTGGATGCTGAGAAAGCCGGAGTAATGTTCACGGTACACCCCTCCACTGGAGAGGAAAAAATCCTAATCGAAGGAGCTTGGGGCCTAGGAGAAGGAGTGGTGTCTGGTACAGTCACCCCCGATACATATTGGCTGGATAAAGCCACTGGAGAAATTCTGGAGCAACAGATCAGTGAGAAGAAAACCATGTTCCAGAAAAAATCCGAGAATGGACAGACAGTACAGGTACCTGTCCCTGATGACCTTAAAAATAAACAAGTATTAGATGCTGAAGAATTAGCACAACTCGCTGAACTTGGAAAAAACATCCAGGAACACTACCAATTCCCCCAAGACACAGAATGGGCCATTGAAAATGATAAAATATTCATGCTACAATCAAGGCCAGTAACCACCCTGGACATGACCGCTGCTGAAGGAGAAGCAGTACATGAGGGTGAAAGGACTGTGATCACCAAAGGATTAGGGGCCAGTCCGGGAATGGCAGCAGGAACTGTTAAAATCATAAACAGCACAGATGAACTGGACAAAGTCCAGGAAGGAGACATCCTGGTCACAGTGATGACCACACCAGACATGGTACCAGCCATGAAAAGAGCCAACGGAATCATCACCGACGAAGGTGGGGTAACCTGCCACGCAGCCATAGTATCCCGAGAACTGGGCATACCCTGTGTTGTGGGAACAGGAGAAGCCACATCAATACTCCCAGAAAACAGCCTAGTGACCCTGGACGGAAATAAGGGAATAGTCTGGGAAGGAAAACTGGTGGAAACCGCGAAGAAGGAAGAAACCAGCGAAGAACCAACTGTAGTGTTACAAGCACCACTCACAGTCACTGAGGTTAAAGTTAATGTGAGTATGTCAGAAGCAGCTAAAAAAGCAGCTGCAACCGGAGCCGATGGAGTTGGACTCCTTAGAACCGAACACATGATGCTCACCACAGGAGTACATCCCAAAAAATACATAAAGGAAGGAAATGAAGCAGAACTGGTAAGAGTACTGGTGGAAAACATTCTTAAAGTGGCAGACAGCTTCTACCCCAAACCAGTATGGTACCGTACCCTAGATGCGCCAACTGATGAATTCCAATCCCTGGATGGTGGAGAAGGTGAACCATACGAACACAATCCCATGCTGGGTTGGAGAGGTATACGCCGAGAACTGGACGAACCAGAAATCCTACTGGCAGAATTCAAGGCCATTAAAAAATTACACGAACAGGGATACACCAATATAGGTATAATGTTGCCATTGGTACAGCATCACAGTGAGTTAAGACAGGCTAAAAAGATTGCAAGGCAAGCAGGACTTAAACCACAAGAAAATATTGAGTTTGGAATTATGGTGGAAACACCCGCAGCTGCCATGACAATTGAAGACTTCATTGCTGAGGGTGTTGACTTTGTGAGCTTCGGTACCAACGACCTAACCCAATACACTTTGGCCATTGACCGTAACAACGAGAAAGTGGCAGATTTATACACCGAAAGCCACCCAGCCGTCTTGAAACTCATTGAAAGAGTTATAGTTGAGTGTAACAAGGCTGGAGTCAAAACCAGTATTTGTGGACAGGCTGGAAGCATACCTGCAATTGTTGAAAAACTGGTGGAACTGGGAATCACCTCTGTATCTGCCAACACTGATGCAGTGGCCACAGTACGTGAAACAGTCGCCCGAGTGGAGAAAAAACTGCTCCTAAAGGCTGCCAGAAAGATGATGCAGGAATAAATCCACATCTAATTTTTTTATTTTTAACCCCCTTTCTTTTTGAAAGATATATTATTTTTTTAAGTGATTAACATGGAAGATGAGGGAATAACCAAAGAGCAAATATTCCAAATGCTCAGGAAATACAAAGAAAAGGATTTAACACACCGTTCAGGGAGAATACTAGGATCAATGTGCACCTGCCCTGATCCAGTGGGTGTTAAAGCCTATTCCATGTTTCTAGAATCTAACCTGGGAGATCCTGGACTTTTCCCCGGAACAAAAAAACTGGAAGATGAAGTTATCTCCATGCTGGGAGAATTAATGGGGAAAAAGGATGTCTATGGCCATATTATAACTGGTGGCACCGAGGCCAACCTCATGGCAATGAGAGCAGCCCGAAATTTGACCAAAATCGATGATCCGGAGATAATCGTACCCCGATCTGCACATTTCTCCTTTAAAAAAGCTGCAGAGATGTTATGTCTTGATCTGAAGATGGCTGATCTTGACGAGGATTATAAAATGGATGTTTCATCAGTTGAAGATCTCCTCTCAGATAAGACTGTGGCAATTGTGGGAGTGGCTGGAACCACTGAACTGGGGAAAATCGACCCAATAAGTGATCTTTCCCGGATTTGTCTGGAAAATGATATCTATTTGCATGTTGATGCCGCCTTCGGGGGTTACAGCATCCCATTCCTTAAGGATGTTGGTTATGATCTGCCTGAATTTGATTTCTCACTCCCAGGAGTCTCATCGATAACCATAGATCCGCATAAGATGGGCTTGGCACCCATACCCACTGGGGGAATACTTTTCAGGGAACGGAAGTATTTGGAGGTTATGGCCATTGAAACACCATACCTTACTGAGGATTTACAGTCCACTGTTGTGGGCACACGTACCGGGGCAGCCACAGCAGCTACTTGGGCTCTTTTAAAGTACCATGGTCGGGAGGGATACCAGGAAGTTTCCAAAAAATGCATGGAAATCACAAACATACTGGCAGATGGTGTCAAGAAAGCAGGTTTTGAACTTGTAACACGCCCTGAACTGAATATTGTTGCTTTCAGTTCCTCCGAAATCCCGGTTGAAGAGATAGCCCTACGCTTGGAAGATAGGGGATGGGCGGTTTCCCTGGCATCCTATCCCAAAGCTATACGGATTATTGTAATGCCTCATTTAAAACTTGAGCATATTGAGGCGTTTATTGATGATTTAAGACAAATTTAATATATATTTTCCAAGGAAACATTATTTTTGCCTCCGATAATATTGGATTTTTTTTATTTTCTAACTTAGGTTATATTTTTCATTTTTTTATGAGTATGTATGTGCAGTGTAAATAGTAATATTTATATGATATCACTACATAACGGAGCATAATATTTGAATAAAGTAATAATCATTTTCATATAATGAAGTCCTTTATGGCTTTTTGTTGAAATAGAGGTGACGAGTTGAAAAAACATTCATCATTTTTGATTCTAACGATTTTCTTGATTTTAGCCATGTCTGGGACATCATATGCTGCAAATAACACTACTCAAATTATTAGTATTTCTAATAATGGCCTACAGGGAAATCAAGGCAGTTTTGATGCTGTGATGAGTGCTGATGGTCGTTTCATAGCTTTTAGTTCTGATGCAAATAACTTGGTAACTGGTGATACCAATGGTTTTCGAGATGTTTTTGTAAAAGATCGTTTTCTAAACATCACTGAACGGGTTAGTATCTCCACAAGTGGCCAGGAGGGGGATCATAACAGTCAAGAACCTGATATCAGTGCAGATGGCCGGTATGTGATTTTTACATCATTTGCTTCCAATCTTATAGGGGGAGGTGTTAATTCGGGTCAACCTCAATTGTATGTGAGGGATAGATTATTAGGAACTACTGAACTTCTTAGTATTTCACCAGATGGTAATCCTGGTGATGGTTGGACCCAAAGTGGTTCTATTAATGCAGATGGACGTTTTGTAGTTTTCATATCTTCTTCCACCAATCTAATGGCTAGTGCTACAGAGGGACAATACGAAGTATTTGTAAGAGATCTGGTTTTAAATGTTTCCGAGAGGGTGAGTATTTCCAATGATGGTAGTATAAGTGGGGGATGCGGTTGGCCCCCTTCCATCAGTGGTAATGGTCGTTTTGTAGCTTTTGTCAGTTGGGCACCATTAGATGGGGTAGATGATTTGTGGGCAGACCTTTTCGTTTACGATTGTCAACTTAAAACAATCAGTAAAATTGCACATCAGTTTCATTGGGATGAAGGAATGAGCCAAATTTATCAAACTTCTCTTAGTGCTGATGGGCGGTACTTGGCGTTTGTTAATCGACCTTTCATCATATATGGGGCGCCGGATTTTGATGATCCAAATTACTGGCATTATTACAATGAGAACATTTTTTTATTGGATCGTGTTTCTGGAAATATTAAAAAGGTTAGTGTTTCTAGTTCAGGAGTATGGGGTAATTATGGGAGTTCGGAGCCTTACATAAGTGCTGATGGACGTTATCTAGTTTTCAAATCCTTTGCCTCTAATCTGGTTGTTGGTGATGATAATAATGCGCCGGATATCTTTCTATGTGACCTGCAATCTGGAACTATTCAACGGGTGGTTGAATCTCCACTTGATTATGTTGGGGATTCACAGTTCAATCCTTCCCTAAGTCCTTTGGGTAATTATTTACTGTTTAATACCGATGCCGATGACATTGTGTCTGGTGATAGTAATTGGAGTACAGATGTGTTCCTCCATATTTTCAAGGAGAAAATCAGCATTCAGGGGTATTTGAACCATGAACAAGTAAAATCGGGTGATGTTTTAAGAATAAACGCTGCTTCAAATATGGATACAATAACTGTAACTGCCCTTATCAATGGTGTTACCCATAATTTAGTTAAGCAGCCTGACAATTGGTGGGTGCTCGATTATAATGTTCCTCTACTTCTTGATGGTGTTTATACTATCACACTGACAGCTCTAGATGGTGCTGGTAATTCCGGCACAAATACGATTAATTTTACTGTGGACAACACACCCCCTACTATTTTGGGGAGTGTTAATCCTAATATTTTGAGATCTGGTGACGCGTTAACTCTAATAGTTTCTTCTGACCAGGATACATCTTCAATTACTGTCCTTATCCAGATTGGAACCTATAACCTTAACAAACATGCAGATGGAACTTGGAGACTCACCTACACTGTTCCAGACATTGTTGATGGGAATTACCCCATTCGACTAACTGCTACTGATTTTGTAGGTAACCGTGTATCCTCTATTCTCAGTGTCACTGTGGATAACACTCCTCCAGCACCCACCGGCACAGTTACTCCCAGCCTTGTTAAATCAGGTGACAAAATCGTTGTTATGGTTTTATCAAGCGCAGACACTGCACGAGTCTCAGCGAACATTAATGGCACCACCACTAATATGATTAAACAATTTGATGGGTCATGGAGGTCGGATTATACTGTTCCTTCACTATCTAACGGGCCTCAGAGTGTTGTGATAACAGCTATTGATAATGTTGGAAACCAGGGTATTGCTAACCTTGCTTTCACCATTGACAACACTCCTCCCACTTTAACAGGTACTCTAACTCCTGAACAGGTGGGGGCTGGTGGTAAGATTAAAATCAATGCACAGGCCTCTTCAGACACTTCTAATGTTTTCGCAGATATAAATGGCCAAAGAATACCATTGGTTTATTCAAATAGTTCCTGGACTACATCATATAATATCCCCTCAAATAAAGCGATTGGATGGGATACTGTGACATTGGAAGCCACTGACAACGCTGGGAATCAGGGTTGGGCCTATGCTTACTATCTAGTAACTGCTTCTGGCAATTCTACAACTCCTGGAAGCCCTGGTGGAACTACAACATCTTCTGGAGGTAACGGAAACGGGTTATGGTCAATTGGAACAGGCATTTCCAATCTTTCTGGTACTTTTTCAAGTGGTGGAACGAGCTCTTTTATCAGTCTGAATGGTTTAGAAGATTTTTTAAGAGGGCTGATGGGGAATGTTAATTTTGATGTAAAAACTTCTCCGTCTGATATTTCTGTTTTTAATCCTCAAGGGAAAACACCTTCAGATATTATTAACCATTATTTTGGCAATTTCGTCCCTCTAGTGCTTAAAGATAATCCTCTTCTTATGGACCTGATGGGATGGGCTCTTTTTTCTAATCCCTTGTTAGGTCCAATTAATTATTTGAATCCAGCATCTCCTTTTAATTATGTGGGGAGTAAGTTTTTAGAAGCTGCTGGGAAGGCCTGGGAGACTGGTAATGTTTGGGACTTTTTCAACTACAATTTTTACCATTTTGATGGTTATAGTAATCTGGACCATGTTTGGGGAGGAGAAAACATTAAAGCATTGCTTTACTGGGGTTTTGGAATAGATGAAAATGGAAACATGTCCATTGCTCAATTCCTTTTAAACATTGCAGCAATCATACCCATCGGCAGAGCAGCATCAATAGCGGGTAAAGCACTATCTGGAATATTGAGTAAAGCAGGGTTGAAAGTAGGGTTAAATTTGGCTGATAATGTTTTATTAAAAGGTGTTACGGATTTAGTAGGGAATTTAGCCAAGAAATTTCAATTGAAAAATCTTGAAACCTGGAAAAATGCTATCTCCTGGATAATTAGTAATGCACTTATCCCTAATCCTGTTGGTTGGGCCACGGATATTTTAAAAGTTTTAGCTAAGTCAACGGGTAATGAAAAGTTAATTGCTGCTGTGACTGCTTTTAGTACTTTTGAGTTTAGGCGGGGGTTGGGCGAACTTGGAAATCTTCTGATTAGTTCCAGTTCAATTGATAAAGTTTTGAATCTTTATGGTGAAGTTGGAGGGTTTTTAAACCGAAATCTGAATTATTTAGTCGATGTGTCCAAAAATTTTGTTAAGGGAACTGTAAATACGGTTAAGGCTGGTGTGTCTAATGTGGTGAATAAAATCACCACGCCTGTTAAACAGACAGTGTCTAAAGCTGTAAATTCAGTTAAGAAAGTTGTAAATAAGGTAGTTAACAATGTTAAATCAACTGTGAAAAAAGTGGTTAAAAAAACTAAAACCGTTGTTAAGAAAATAGTGAAGACAGTTAAAAAGACCGTGAAAAAAGTGGTTTCTACTGTTAAAAAGACTGTAAAGAAGGTCGCTACAAAGGTTGTTAGAACAGTAAAGAAAGTTGTGAAAACATTTAAAAAAACAGTTTCTTCAGCTGTGAATTGGGTTAAAAGTAAGATTCGATGGCCATGGTAAATGTAGTTTAGGGTTGATAAAAATGTTTTTAAGAGCAAGACCAACTGATGAAGTTGCTAATGATGTTTTAGATGAGTTTAATAATGTTGATGGAATTAAAGATGTTGTGGGTGGAATATTAGCTTTACAGCAATCAAAGGTTTATGAGGAGTTTGTTTTTGGCAGGGGTAATGATCCTCGTTTGAGTTCGGAGGATTTTGATGAGTTATCTGAATTAATTAGGTTAGCTTCTGAGAACATGAGTAAATTTCCTTTAAGTATCCCTTTCGCACCTTTAATAACGGCTAAATTAGTTATGGTGACTTATACAGTAGTTTATGATTTGTATAGTATTAGGTTAGGTAGGGATTTTACTTCAGATGAGTTGTATAATATTTTTTATGGGTCCATGACAACACGTATTCTTTTAATGTTAGAAGATTTTGATTCAGAAGAAGAAACACCTCAACCCACTGCTGGTTTCTTTAAAAAACTTGGGACGGTTAAATGGAAGGATAAAAAAGCTAAAAAACTTTATAATCATATTCATGGGATTGTATTTATGTTAATGCATAATAAATGGAAAGGAACAAAAGGACCGTCATCAACTTTCAGAATCACAGAACATGCTTTTATTTTACTTTTGTCAGGTTGCAGTGCTGTTCTTGGTGGTAGGGATAAAATTAATATGGATGATGTTATTCGTGCTAATAAGACGTATTTGAAGTTGATTAACACGGATTTTAGTGGGTTGGTGTAAACATGGGAGCTTTAAGGAAGATTGTAGCCATCATTGTAGCAGTTTTGATCTGGTGTGGGGTTGTTATTGGTTTAGGTAATTTTTTTGAGGGAATTTTTGGCCATCTTGGCACTAATTCAGCCACTTTTAGTTTCCTGCGAATCATTGTCTTAGTGGTGTCATTCCTCTTGGCTTCAGTGGCTTATTACCTAATAAAAGGCCCTGAACCTCCAAAAGAAGAGTCAGAAGAACAGGGGAAGGATATAAGTAGCAAAAATATCAGCAAAAAACTAAACCAAATGCGAAAAGACAGGGCACAGAAACAGAATACTGATCCTGATTATCTAGTTTGTGAAAGTTGTGGTGGATATTATCAGCTTCAGACAGGCGAATCAGCCAATGACTTCAATGAGTGTGAGTGCGGGGGAAAATTAAAATACAATAAATCATTATCCGTAATTAATGATTGAAAATATGAAGGAAATCAAAACCCCCATAAAATCTGAAACAATTAAAACACTCAAAATTGGGGATAGGATTACAATTTCAGGCAGCATACTCACAGGCCGTGATGCAGCCCTTCCTCGTCTAGTTAAGCTCATAGAAAATGGAAAAAACCCCTTAGATCTTGAGGGAGCAGTGATCATGCACACTGCAGTAAGCCCCGCAGGTATAGGGCCAACCAGCAGTAACAAAACAGAAATAGAAAATAGTATTGCCCCCTTATCTCAAAATGGGGTGCGTATGCATATTGGGAAAGGTGCACTCGGTGATAGAACCATTGAAGAACTTAAAAAACATAATTCTGTGTTCGTGGTCACACCACCAGCCGCTGCACTTCTCACCAGTAAAATGATTTCATCAGAAGTTGTGGCATTTCCTGAGGAGGGTATGGAAGCCATTCATCGCCTGGAAGTAAACGATTTCCCGGTTATCGTGGCAGTGGCCAATGGAAAATCAATATATTAAGAATTGATTATACTGGCTGTTGGAATGTTTATTTTTAATTATGTCCTAAAAGTAGTCCTACATAATTATTGATTCAAGACATGAAAATCAGTATAGATCTTCTGGTTTCTTACTGTATCTTAACTCGAACAAGTTGAAATCATCAAGTATGGGATAAGATTCCCGGAAAAGATCTAATTTATCTATAAGTTCATATCCAAACTTGTCTGCAGTGTTGGCCACCATTATAACATAACTTTCCGGAGGTAGTTGAGGTGCTAAATCATCCACAAATTCATCAAATTCTTTAAAAGTATAAAATTCCATTTTATCAGGATTCTGCAACTGTTTTTTGGCGTATTTAGCCAAGTAATCAGAAGTGAAGGCTATGTTTTGGGAATGAATAATAATACCTTTTATTTGATCCTCCACCAGGGGAATGAATCCTTCAATGAAGAGAGGTATTCGTTCCACTCGGTCTTCACGGAAATTTAAAAGCAGATAAACTTCGTTATCATTTTTTTGGTCCATTATCTGGTTGAAAATTATATGGGTATGTATAGGGTCGTTAACGTGGCCAATATCTATAAAAGTGATGGGTTTAATATTTTGAGAGAATATTTCCTCAGGGACGTATTCTTTGATAAGATAAGGACATTTCTCGTCCATAGGACACTCATAAATGATTTTATCTGAAAATTCATTTATATCTTTTTTTATTTTTATGCCTTTTTCATCTATAATTTTTTTGAGAGCTTGGTAAATGGTTAATTCACGGTCTTCCAGGGTGCTGAAAAGTATGTCTGCATCGCCTCGCCCTATTTTTTCGTAGGTGTCCCTGAATACCTCATATTCAAATTCGTGGTTAGACCAGAATATGATATGTGAATAATGGGGAACAGATTTAATGAAGGTCCTTGCGGTTTCTTCAATGCTGAATCCCTGAGAGAGTATGTGGTCGAAGGTGATGGTGCTGATAATAACCACATCGGCCTTTAAATAGTTACTTAAACTTCGCATATACTCTGCTCTGATGGCATTGTTTTCAAATATCACTACATCAATTTCTTCACTGTTGTAAAGTTCATTTATGATTTTTGTTTCAGTTAAAATGTTGAAAGGAAGCTCACCCTCTCTTTGCACAAATTTTTTTTCATCATTATAATAAATCATGGGAACCAGGCCAGTTTCCCTTCCCAGTGTATTGTAACCGTTTTCGTAAAAGAATTTATGGAAAAATCTAACTATGGAACTTTTCCCACGAGTCCCTTCCACCACAATGGTTAGTTTCGTAATTTGGATCACCTAGATTAGAGCGTTTAAGATCAAAGCCCAGAGGGCCCATCCTGCCATTAAAAGTCCGGCCATGTAGATTATATTCAGGGGTATTTTACGTCTTTCAATTCGAAGCAGGTTATAAAGGAATATCAGTGGAAGCACTAAATAGATAATTCCGGCAGCACTTTGCACTATAGGCACTGCAGAAAATGGTGGTACGTAGATTCTGAATACATAATATGACAGTATACTAAGTGGTAATATGATTCCTCCCAGCAAATAGAAGAGTAGATGGCCAAGATAACCTTTTCTCATGAAGTAAATTCCTAGTGGTACGCCAATAATGCTGATGATGAAAAAATGGGGCAAAATCCACAAATTCCCTAGGGAGTAATATAACATTATGGCATAGGTAAGTGTACCGCCCAGTCTCATGTCCATATATCGCTGGAAGAGCAGTCCCACTGCCAGACCGAAAAGAATAATTGAAACTAAGCTTAAAATGTTCACTCCACCACTAAGATAAAAAATAACAAGAAATATCGCTGAATTTATCAGCAGGATTAGAGCCACCCTCTTCTCCAGGGTTTTTAACCTCTGGGTTATGGGGAAAATTTGTTCATATAATTTTCTTTCGGTTTCATCCATATCCATCACCAAAATCTTTCATTAACAATTCAAATAATCGTTAAAGTGGCACAGTATTACCGTTCAGATCCATTTTTATCATCATTATATCTCGTGTCCCATTTTTTGGGGGAATGGTTGTCCCTATAAGGAGATATCCTCTATCGAATGTTTCCAGGATAAAAGAAGCATAATCATTCCCAGGACCACCAAAGGTTTTGTTCCACTCCACATTACCTTCATAATCAGTTTTTAAAACGAATATATCAGACCCTCCAGCACCATAGGAAGTAGTATCTCCTATGATGAGGAATCCTCTGTCATTTGTTTCCCTGGAAAATGTTGCACTTTCATTTCCACTACCTCCAAAGGTTTTATTCCAGGTTTGGTTTCCGTAACTATCAATTTTGATAATAAGAGCATCAAAAGATCCTTTTCCAGATGAATTAGTTTTACCGGTTAAAATGAAACTGCCGTCTATATTTTCCACAATAGTGTCACCAAAATCATCCCCAGTCCCTCCAAAAGTCTTGCTCAGGACCAAAGAGCCTTCAGGATTAGTTTCAACGAGATAAAAATCGTAACCTCCGTAACCATAAGAATTGGTAGAGCCTAGAACCCAGTAATTAGCATTTTCGGATTGTAAAACTGATTTACCCCAATCTGTCCCAGGACCTCCAAAGGATTTTTGCCACTGCATGACGCCGTTTGGATTAACTTTGAGCAAATATACGTCACCTAAAACAGATCCAAAGGAAGATGTTTTTCCTGTTATTATATATCGGCTGTCTTTGGTTTGTTTGAAAGAATAAGCAGCATCATCGCCAGATCCACCATAAGTTACATTAAATGATGGTGTTCCATCTTCCTCCACATTCACAAACCACGCATCATAGCCTCCAGCGCCATAAGAACTGGTTTTACCAACGAATATGTATTTCCTGGCAAGAGATTGGCGTAGGGAGTACCCATAATCATCACCCGGCCCTCCTAAAGTTGTTTCCCAGGTTTGGTTACCAAGTGCATTGACTCTTATAAGATAAACATCGGTGTCACCTGAAATCTCTTTATTACCCAGAGCAAGGTAACCCCCTTTAAAAGCGTTGATCACAGAATGACCAGTTTCATTATCGGGTCCTTTATAGATTTTCTGCCATACCGGCGTTTTTTGAGATAGATTATACAAAATAAAACCAGAAACTACGATAATTACAATGATGGATAGGACCAACAATTTTTTTTCTTTGTTCATTATTGGACTCCTTGGATCCTATGATATATTCAATTCAATCCTTCACATTATAAAATAAGGTTAAAATTGTATTTATTATTTTTCTCAGGAAGGATTTTAAAAAAAAGTTCTAGATTACTTTTTATATGATTCCAGAATAGCTAATAAAGGCCATCATCTGTTCATAAGATTTCTGTACGTTTTCAGGATCAGTAGTTCCATGATCGGCAACTATTTCACTAGTTACAGTGGGAATTCCGTTAGAATTAAGGACGTTCTTCATAGCTTCAGAATTTTTAGGATTAAGAAATATGTCACAGCCTAATTGGTTTCTCATATACTCGGCAACCTTAAAACTCTCATAAGAAGTGTCTTTGCAACACATTACCACTTCTTTACCGGGATCGCCTCCGGGTTGGGTGGAATGGAAATCTCCTACAAAATCAACATTCAAATTTTCAGATTCCATTACCAAGGCACTAGTAGGTGATCCGGAAGTATCAGCGACCCGATTAGGATCTTGACCTTCAAAATATCGGCTGCCCTGGGCAGTAGAAGATGGAATAGCAAAGGGAACAATATATACTGTTCCTTTCAATTTTTTGTCTTTTAAATTGTTTATAACCATAATAGCAGCAATCTGTGGAGGTAACTCGTTACCATGCACTCCTGCAACAATCATTATCTTAGGATCACCACTTCCAATGGTTATAATTGGCGTCCCCTGTTCTGAAGCATTAATTATTTGCCTGCTTAAGTTTGATGATGGAATATTGGCCATCAATTGAGAGTTCTCTTTAACATTTCCCCCAGTATCATTATTTATGATGTTTATCTGGACATTGGAATTGTTTTCAGCAGAACTCATTAAATTGCTACTGAATGAGGGGGCTAAGGTTAATAATAGGATTAATCCTACAACAGAAGCAAGACCGATAACTAATTTTGATTTCATTCGAACACGATTTTTATTTAATGTATTTGAAAATTCATTATTTTTATAATATACAATTATTTACATGGTTTCACATTAGAATATAGATTTCCCTAATCTATGTGAATTACATCACTAAAATAGAGTTTATTAAAAAAAAGTTTTTTTAGATACTGGTGCTGAAAACTGGGAAAAATATTCAAATTGTTTGATAACTACAGTGACCGTCCGAAGGCTTTATCTCCGGCATCTCCCAAACCAGGAACGATGTAACCGTCTTTGTTGAGCTTTTCATCCACTGCACAGGTGTATATCTCTACTTGGGGATGATTGTTTTCCACACATTCAATGCCCTGTTTAGAAGCTATCACATTAAGCACCACTAATCTCTTGGGATTTCCCTTCTCCTGGATTCTGTCTAAAATGGCATTCATTGTATTTCCAGTGGCCAACATGGGGTCTGCAACTACCACTATCTTATCATCCACTGTAGGCAGTTTAATGTAGCCAACTTCAACAGGAAATGGGGGGTCATCTTTTCTCCAGGCACCCACCACACCGTATTGGGCATCTTTAAACACTCTTAAAATCCCCTCCACCAGGGGGATAGCTGCTCTTAGGACATTTACCACCACAATATCATCTTTATATTTTATCTTTACGCCATCTGCAGTACCTAGGGGGGTTTGAACTGTTATATTCTCTTTTTCAAGAGTGTTTGCCAGCTCATATGCTAACCAACGCCCTATTTCAATTATTCCTCCCCTAAAATTGATTCTGTCTATTTCTTCTTCCCTAATTAGGGTGAGCTTTTCCTGCACCAGTAAGTGGTCAATTATTTTGATCATATTATACACCCGTGTGATGTGTATGGATATTTTTCTATTTTTCTAAGTTCAAATTCTTTTAAATAATTCTTCTTTAAAATTCTTTAAATGTTCATATATTCATTTTTCCAAAAATTAATGTAACTTAAATTAAATAAATAAAAATGGGGATATGGGATGAGAAGAAGTTTCCTGGTTATCACTGCAATACCACTTATTATAATAGCAATTTTTGCAGTTTTCATGCTATTTACTCCAGAGAAAAGTGTCAATGAAACAATTTATGGTGCAGAAACAATAGCAAAGGACCTAGAAGTACCCTGGGCACTGGCATTCTTACCTGATGACAGTCTGATATTCACAGAACGTGGTGGAAAGGTTAGCATTCTTGAAGGAACTAATGTTAAGTCGGTGGGAAACATTACTGTAACTCAAAATAGTGAATCAGGACTTTTGGGAATTGCAGTAGATCCCAAATTCAATGAAAACCACTACATTTACCTCTATTATACTAATGGTAATAACAATCAAATTTCACGTTTTATTCTGAATGATACTTTAACTAATGAGACGGTTCTAGTGAATAATATTCCAGCAGCAGCAATACATAATGGGGGTAGATTGAAGTTCGGTCCTGATGGAAAACTTTACGCAACTACTGGAGAAGCTGGAAACACTGCACTGGCGCAGGATTTGAATTCACTTGGGGGAAAAATACTACGAATCAATGCGGATGGTTCAATACCGTCTGATAATCCATTTGGAACTTACGTGTACAGTTATGGGCATCGTGACCCTCAGGGGATTGTCTGGGGGCCTACTGGAATTATGTACTCGTCTGACCACGGTGATGAGGCCAATGATGAGTTAAACATAATCAAGAAGGGGGAAAACTATGGATGGCCAGATTATGAGGGAAACAACACCGTAACTGGATATATCAAACCAATCAGGGCATACACAGAATTCACCCTGGCTCCATCAGGGATAACATATTACCAGAACGCTGTTTGGATGGCAGGTTTAAGAGGCACTCAGTTGAGAAAATTAACTCTTTCTAGTGATGGGAGTTCTGTTATGGGGGAAAAGTCTTTCTTCACACAATTTGGCCGGATCCGTGATGTTGTGGAATATAAAGGATACCTCTACATTTGCACTTCCAACCGTGATGGTCGTGGCACACCCCAAAATGGTGACGATAGAATATTGAAAATAAAAATAAGCTGATTTAATTAGGGATTTTAATATAATTATTAGTAATCGGTGGTTTGGGATTCATATTCTCAGTTTAGGATCATCATCATTTCTTTTATCCCTAATTTTCACGTTTTTACCCTTTTGTGAGGGTATAATTTTCATATCCCCACCTTCGAACTCTAATTCTAATTCTTTACCATCATATAACATGTGGAGAAACAGAGCCAGTGATGAAACTTCAGAGTGGGGTTGTGTGGTCACAGAAACATTCCAATCCGCCTCTTGATACACTTTGCTGGGCACTCTAGAACCACCCACCACCACCAGTTTATCTTGGAGTGATTCCCGGATTTTGGGGGCAACAGTCTGCACAGGCTCACCATACATGGTTAGGTGAATTATTTCTCCACCATTATTTTTCCATTCATTCAGCAAGTTCTCCCATTTTTTATGGTATTCAACTCGAAATTCACCACCCCAACGTTTAGCCACATCATGAACATTTTCTATGAGCTTTTTATCATGATCTCCGCTTAAAAATACTCCGGTAGCACCTAATGCCCTTGCAGTTAAGCAAACATGGGTCGTAATTCTTGCATCACGTTGCCGGCGGTGATCCAGCCGTAAAACTTTAACTTCCATCTAAAAACCCCATAAAATGAATATAACCATGACTAAGAGGGATAACATTCTCCCTATTTCGTTTGATGCTCCCAATATATCTCCAGTAGTATATTTAAAACTTCTTCTGGTTATTAAGACCATTATAATTCCTGAAATAATTCCTCCTATTATTCCCATGATCCCAATGTATTCAAATGCATAGAATCCTATAAGGAGGGTTAAAACTACCGAAATCATGAGTAATTTCCAGTTCATATTCTTTATAAAGTACATTCCAGTGCCATTATCCAGTGATTTTGAAAAAGTTGCACAGCTTACCAGACTAATTTTGGCAGCTATTTCAGAAACCAAAAGGGCGGGAAAGATGTAAATCATGGGAACACTTGCTATGGATGTGAATGTTATGAGGGAAACAGTTAGAAGGATAGCCAAACCACCAGTTCCGATTCGTTTATCTCTCATAATCTCTATTCTACGCTCTGGACTACCATGGGCCATTAAACCATCACCAAAATCAATCAATCCATCCAGATGATGGAAGCCAGTGAAGGATATGGCCAGACTGTAAATCAGTGCAGCTGATAACAATGGGTATAGATGGATGGGATCGATAAGTAACCATCCGAAGCCTCCCACAATTATTCCAATGAAAGCCCCAATTAAGGGCCATAAAAATGTGAACCTTGCCATTTCCTGGATGGTGCTATGTATATTCAGGGGTAGTATGGTGGAGAAAGATATCAGACCTATAAAGCCCTGCCAACTAAAAGGAGGATTTTCCATTATTTTGTTATTTGAATGGGCTTCTTTTTCTTTTGAAGTGTTCATGATGTTTATCACTCCTCAAAAAGTTTGGACATGCATCCAGCAACCAGTCCGGCGAAAACATCGTCAAGCATAGGGCCTAACGTTCCAATTATCCCCGGTTTTGCCTCATCATATCTTTTAAAGTTAAATATGGCCTTGCTACCAGCGATCTGGTTGGCAATAGCCATTCCCAGAACCTCATCCGAGTACAAGTATGCAGGATCATCCTCAACATCAACCCCTTCAATGCGATGATTTTTAAGATCATCCTCAACACGAATACCAGCCACAATCAATACTACTACGTTTATATCTTCCAAGGATTTCCTGATTTGTTTTTCCAGAGCTATTTCTAACTTTTCTGTTTTCTCAACTCCTGCCAGAAGCTCCAGACCAGCTTCCACCAATTGGGGTACTTCAACCCCCGCCTCTGACATAAATTCATAAATGGAGTTAGATATTCCTTTTTCTTCCATTAAAAACACCTATTAATTCTAAATATTACTAAGGGGGTGTTATTCTTAATATTTAACTCTAAATAAGGAGAATAACTCTGTTTTTATTATTTTTTGGCATTGATATAATGCATGTTACTACTATATGGATAAATTATTTAGATATATGGTAACATAAATATCATTAAAATTATCTAGCGTATGTAATAGCCGGTGATAATTAGGATATTCCAACGGTAGTATATGGCCAGATCAACAAATGGAGGTGTTATTTTTGAAAGTTCATCTTAGAGTCTTTGTTGAAGTAGAAAACCTGGGAAAAGCCATGAATGCCCTTGTTGATGCAGGTATTACTGGGTTCTATGTTCTTGAATATAAAGGTATGTCTCCTCAGGATTGGAAAGGATTTTCCATAAAAGAAGACCCTAAATCAGCGGTGGGGCTCATCAGGGACTATGCTAATGATGCTATGCTCATCTGTAGTGTGGTTGATGAGGATAAAACTGACAAAATAGTTGAAGAGATAATGGAGTCATTGGAAGGTGAGAAATATACCATTCTAGAAGTTCCTATAAAACGTATCATAGTGAACTATAAGCAAAAGGAATCAGAACGGGCTGAAACATGGTTATTAGAAAAAGAAGTTCCTTGCTTTTACTGTGGTGAAAATGCTGTTCAGAGAATCAGAATAGATATGAATAAAGCGAAAATATGGTGTACTAATTGTGGGGCTGCTCGTTACTACCTTGTTAAGGGTGTAGAGAAGGAGGAAAAGTAATGGTTGTGAAAAAATGGAAACTTGAAAAAGGTGCCAGCTGTTATAACTGTGGAGATGCCACTATTCATGATGTAGAGGTAGATCAGTATAACATCAAAATACGTTGCCGGGACTGTGGATTTGCCCGTTTTTACGCCTTTCACATGGTAAATTTACCTGATAAAAAGTGATCTATCATTTCTTAGTGAATAATATATCATTATGAGAGATCAAATTCCTTTTTATTAGATCTGAATCTTTTTTCTACTCTATTTTTCAGGGATGTTGAAAGAGTAAGCTATTGCTTCTTTTTTGCATGCACGAATACAGTCACCGCATAATATGCAATCAGAATTATCCAAAGAATGTATCGTTTCAGTTTTGTTAACCATAGATTCCACTTCCAAACCCATAGGACAGGCATGGTTACAAAGTTTACAATCATTACAGTTATCGGGAACTGCCTTAATGGTTAAGGAAGGAATTCTAATAAATCGCGATATTTTATTGGCAATGTTCAGGAAAACTGCTTGAGGACATAGATAACAACAAAATGCCCTGTTACCTAACAAGCTAAATAACCCTACTCCTACCATAAAAATTAAGACAATAAACATTACTCCAAAACTGTTTATTCCCACAAAATTCAGTTGAGAACTAATAAGAAGAGGATCAAAACCTCTGACGCCTCCCATGGCTATTCTAGAATAGATTATCAAACCTAAAAAACATGCAAACGATAAATATTTAATTTTTGTAGCTTTACTAGATTTTGCTTTTCTATTGAGTATCCATCCACCCATCACTTCCTGCAAAGCCCCGTAAGGACACAGATAACCACAAGAAACTCCACGACCAGCAAAAATTGACAAGATCATCCATGAAATAAAAATAACTGAACTGAAGGTCATAACTCCATTAAGTGAACCTAAAACTATTTTCACCGGTGAATATATGATCATTAGAATGGGTAGAAAAATAACCAGCATTAACATTACAGGCCCTCGAAAGCCTATTTTTCTTTTTATCTGTTTCCAACTTAATTTCAATTTTTTAACCTCTGATCATCATTTATTGAATTTAGAGCATAAGTCTTAGGGATATTTTAGATTCAACTGAAATGAGATTTATTATAAAAAAGTCATAATTAGTAAAAAAAGTTAAAAATAAAAAAATAGGTAAATGAAACCTATTTGTCGAGTTACTTGATTTTAACTTTGAAGCTTTCGGTTTTTTCCTGTTTGGGAATTTCTACAGTGAGGACGCCATTTTCAAATTCTGCTTCAGCTTCCTGGGGAATAACCTTCTTGGGTAGTCTTACAGTTCTGCGAACAACCCCCGATTTTCGGTCATGTAGAGTTAAGTGGCTGCCACGATTTATCTCCTGTTCAATGTCGAAACTGGCTTTAACTCGAACCCTGGTTTCGGTGACATCCAGATCAATATCCTTCTTGTCAACACCTGGCAAGTCTACATGGACGATAACACTCTCATCTGTCTCGAGAATATCTTTTCCAGGGACAAATGTGTAGTCAACAATGGATTTATTGATGTCCTTACTGATACTGTCGATAGTTTTCGCAGTATCGGCCATCATCTTCTCTATAAACCCTTTCCTATCTAAAATAGTCCTACTCCTTCTTCTTTTCATATATTTCACCTCATAGTTGTGAGTCAAACTCTTTTTGAGTCATTTTATTATAGTATAGAATCAATTATATAAAATTTCCTAGAAAATGAGAAAAGCATACATCAACCATTTTAATGACATTAAATAGATTTATAATTACATAAAATAAGCATAAAATAGGGACTAATGCTTGAATTAATCGGGTTTAAAAAGAATAAATGGTAATCTTGGAGGATTTAAAGTTATGGTGATAGTAATTGACCCTCAACAATCAGGAATATCTGGAAACATGATGATAGGGGCCTTAGTTCACTCAGGAGCAGATCCTGAATCAGTTAAAGACATCATGGAATATTATGGGTCTCATTTTGGCGAAGTGAATGTTACAATAGGCCTTATCAAAAAATCAGGGATTAAGTCCGTTTTTGCAGATGTCCAATGTTCTGACCACAACTCCATAGCTTATAACGATCTAATTGAAACTCTAGATGGGATAAACCACGAAAAAGTCACACCAGATATTTTAGAATTCGCTAAAAAAGTGTTCAAAACACTGGCACTCGCAGAATCCCATGTGCATGGCATTGGTCTTGACAAAATCCATTTTCATGAGGTTGGAGCTGCTGATGCTGTTGCAGATATAATGGGCTCTTCATATGCATTTCATGAGCTAGGATTTGCGGCTAAAAAAGTTTATGGACTTCCTCCTGCCCTTGGAGGGGGCAGAATAAAAACTAGACATGGAAATCTGAGTGTACCTGCACCTGCCACTCTGGAAATACTTAAAAATGTCCCGGTCATAGGTGGTCCTGTAAATTATGAATTAACTACTCCTACTGGTGCTGCTTTGCTGGTAAATATGGTGGATGAATTCACTGATTTTTATCCAGTGATAATTAACCAGAATGTTTCTTATGGTGCCGGAAAACTCGATCTGGAATTTCCTAATGTTTTACGGATAGTTACAGGCACTACTCCACTTCCCATTGATACAATCTCCATCCTGGAAACTAACCTCGACGATGTTACCGGAGAAATATTAGGCCACACTGTGGACAGGTTAATGGAAGAAGGGGCTTTGGATGTTACTATAATTCCCACTATAGCCAAAAAAAACAGGCCAGGACATCTTTTAAGAGTGATTACTAAATTAGATATGTGTGATGTTCTTTCAGAGATTATAATTCGTGAAACAGGGACCCTTGGAGTTAGAATCATTCCTTATGTGCACAGGAACATAGTAAAGCGGGAGGTAATCCCGTTAAAGATTGATTTTAACGGCCAAGTCAAGACAGTGAGGGTGAAGGTGGCAGAGATAGATGGAGAAATAGTAAATGTAACTGCTGAATATGAGGATGCCAGAAAAGTTTCAAATCAGATGGATATTCCTTTAAAGGATGTTATAAGGATTATTAACCAAAAAACAAATTTGGGTGAATAAAATTATGGATATTGCAGCATGTGGACTAATTTGTGAAGAATGTGAGTTTTTTGAACAACAATGCCCTGGATGCTATGAAATTAAAGGAAAAACATTTTGGGCAGAGGAAGTAATGCCAGAAAAGATTTGCCCCATTTTCAACTGTGCGGTTAATGATAATGTGTACGTTAATTGTGGGAAATGTTCAAAACTACCCTGTAACATATTCAACCAACTCAAGGATCCAAATATTTCCGACGAGGACTATGAAAAATCTATCCAGGATCGAACCTTAAGATTGAAGTCTAAGCAATAGTTATTCTATAAAAGTGCTGAAAATGAACAATCCAAACAGAAAAAAAGCGATATCAGTCCTTTCAGGAGGATTAGACTCTACTGTATCCACTTCCATTTTGGCTCAAGATTATGAAGTTCACGCTATAACATTTGATTATGGTCAGAGAAGTGCCAAGATGGAAATCAAATCTTCAAAGGCGATATGTGACGAATTAGATCTTAAACACACAGTTATTGAACTACCATGGCTCTCAGGGTTGGGTAGCTCTGCCTTAACCAGTGATGAAGATGTTCCAAAACTAGGAGTAGAACAGTTAGATGATAAAGGAGTTTGTGATGAAACCGCCCGGAAAGTGTGGGTTCCTGGTAGAAATGTGGTGTTCACCTCCATTGCATTATCATTTGCAGAGGCAGAGGGTGCCGAGAAGATAATTGTGGGTTGGGACTTAGAAGAAGCTGCAACATTCCCTGATAATTCTAAAGAATTTTTAGATGCATTTAATCAAGTCCTGGAAATAGGATCCCTGGAAAATGTTCAGATAGAAGCCCCATTGATCCAGATGGATAAAAAAGAAATAGTGAAAATGGGTGAAGAGATAGGCGCACCAATGAATATCAGTTATTCATGTTACATGGGTGGACCAGAGCACTGCGGAGTTTGTGAGTCATGTATGAGGCGTAAAAGGGCCTTTAAATTTGCTGGGGTTGGGGATGAAACCGAATACGTAACTAAGTGATTAATTTAAGTTATTATTCTTCAGTTTTTGATGGTATTTTTAAAAGAATGTTTTTATAGTATATTCATTATTTTTAGAGCTATTTTTTCTAATTTCTACTTTATTTCCGGGTTGCAATCCATTCCATTTTATAAAGTAATGTTCATGGGGTCGTTCTGGCCCTCTGCAGGTGCAGGGATAAGATTCTACCTTAACCTTGCAGGATATTTCATCTTCTTGAAGTATAAAATCTTCCCCTAATGGTGGGAAAATGGTAATTTATTCTTTAAAATGAATATAAAACTATTATTTGCCTCTGATTTTGATATTATTCTTGAATAAATATCTTTCAAGCTCATTGATATCTCTCCATTACTATGTCTTGAATTATTTCATAAATAAATTTACCAATAAATTTATATAATCATTATATATAATAATCATAGTATATATTATACAAAGGTTATAATATTTATAATAAAGTCACAAAAATCATAACAGGCGATTAAATGAAAAATAACTTATACAAATGGCTGGAAGAGCCTGAAGAAATGACTGGGATATTATTCTGGAAAATCACATATCTATGGCAACGTAAAATCAACAAATCTCTTAGAAAAGTTGATTTAACCCACAGTCACTTCGCTCTATTATTGGGGGTGGCCTGGCTTGAAAAAGAGGGAAAACCAATTACCCAGACTAAACTGGCCAACTTCACCCAGACCAATGTCATGGTAACTTCAAAAATTATCAGAACACTGGAAGACAAAGGCTTCATTGATAGAATAAAGGAAGGTAAAGACCCAAGGGCGAAATATGTACATTTGACTGATAAAGGATTGAAAACTCTAGAAAAAGCATCAAAAATTTCTGAAACTATTAATAAGGAGTTTTTTGGAGTATTGGGCAAAGAAAAACAAGAATTTGCTGAAAATTTATGGAAAATTTTATATGCAAATTCTGATTAAGGAGCATAAAAATGAAAATAAATGAAGAGATCAAAATATTTGGATTTATAGGCAGCCCCTTACAAAAAAGATCAAACACTTACACTCTGACGAAAATGATGATAGACAAACTCTTGGAGAAAAATAGAGCCATCGAATACTCCTTATTCACGGCCGGGGATGTGAATATCCAATCATGTACTGGTTGCTGGTCCTGTATGACTCATGGACAGTGTCCCCTTGATAAAAAAGATGATATGGCCTTTTTAAAGGAAGAAATGATGGGATCTGACTTAATTATTTGGGGATCTCCAGTATATGCCTTACATGTATCAGGACAGATGAAAACTTTTCTGGATAGACTGGTAAACTGGTATCATACTCTAAGACTTGCTGGAAAATCAGGAGTAACAGTATCAACAACTGCAGGGTCTGGTCTAGAAGAAGTTCACCAATATCTACGCTTATTATTGAGCGTATCAGGGGTAAAAACAATATATTCTTTGGATACTATTGGGACATTACCAAGCACAATTGTTGACCCTGAAAGTGCTCAAAAATCGGCTGATAAAGCTGCAAATGAAGTTTATACCTTCTTAAATGGGGAAAAAAGAATAGAATCAGATAAATGGCTTGAATATTCATTCCAGAAAATGAAAGACAAGGTAATGCATAAGGATGCTCTCAATGCAGATTATGAATATTGGAAAGAGCATGAAATGCTGGAGATGAATTCATTTAAAGAATTACTTCAAAAAAAATTATAAAACTAGAGTATTTAGTTTTTTAGGATAAGATAGGATTTTGATCAAAAATAAAATTTGAAGAAAAAGATGATGGGATCATTTGATGACCATCAATGTTTCTCCGGTGCCCACAGTGTCACCTTCTTCCACAAAGATCTTCTGAACCACTCCTGATTCTGGGGCATGGACATCATTCTCCATTTTCATGGCTTCTAAAACAGCCACTACATCTCCCTCTTTAACATTGTCACCTTCATTAACCTTTAACTTCAGAATCATTCCCTGCATGGTCGAATTAACCCCACCTTCCACAGGGCCCGAGCTTTTAGACTCATTTATGGATTCTATTTCCATAAAACCAGTGGGAACAACCTTAACTTGAAAACTTTCACCATCAACGTCCACCTGATATTCGGTTGGCAATGAAGCATGTTCTTCACCGGGAGAATCACTTTTAGGTGGTGTTAATGGTTCTTCTTCTGCTTCACCCTTTAGGAATTTAGGGGCAACAGCAGGATAGAGAGTGAAGGTTAAAACATCTTCTTCTTTTTTGATGATGCCCATTTCTTCTCCTTTTTTGCGGAACTTTTCCAGTTCTGGCTCCAGGAGGTCTGCAGGACGGCAAGTTATAGGTTCTTCATCACCTATTATTTTATGGGCAATTTCGGGGTTAATAGGTGCTGGTGGCCTTCCATAGAATCCTTTAACGTATTCTTTAACCTCTTTGGATGGATTTTTATATCTCTCTTCGCCAAGAACGTTCATAACTGCCTGTATTCCAACAATTTGGCTGGTAGGGGTCACCAGGGGTGGGTACCCCAGATCTTTTCTAACCCTTGGAACTTCTTTCAGAACATCCTCATAACGGTCCAGTGCATCCTGTTGTTTCAGTTGAGAAACAAAGTTGGAGAGCATTCCTCCAGGTATCTGGTAGAGGAGAACATCAGTGTCAACTCGTTCGGTAATTGGATCAAGAATACCGCTATATTTTTCTCTAATTTCTTCAAAATACTTTTTAATCTCGGTTAAGAGTTTTAAATCGCACCCAGTATCAAAAGGTGTTCCTTTGAGGGCTGCTACAACACTTTCAGTGGGCGGTTGGGATGCTCCCCATGATAATGGTGATATGGCAGTATCTAAAAGGTCAACACCAGCCTGACATGCAGCATAATAACTCATGGGGGTCATACCACTGGTGCAGTGGCAGTGCAGATTTATTAAAAGGTCAGTTTCATCTTTTAAAGTTTTAACTATTTCATATGTATCATGGGGTGATATAAGTCCTGCCATGTCCTTTATAGCCAGTGAATCACATTCCAGGGCTTCTAATTCCTTAGCTATTTCCACAAATTTATCAATAGTGTGATAGGGGCTAGTGGTGTAACTTAATGTTGCTTGCACATGGGCGTCCTGTTCTTTAGCCACTTTTATTGCTATTTCCATGTTACGAACATCGTTCAATGCGTCAAATATTCGAAATACGTCCACTCCATTTGTATAGGCTTTTTCCACGAATTCTTTTACCACATCGTCGGGGTAATGTTTGTAACCGACAAGGTTCTGTCCTCGTAGAAGCATCTGCAGTCGAGTCTTCTTCACCAGCTCTTTTAGGCTCCTTAACCTTTCCCAGGGGTCCTCGTTAAGGTAGCGGATGCAGGTGTCGAAGGTAGCCCCACCCCAACATTCCAGTGAGAAATATCCTACCTTATCCATTTTTTCAGCGATAGGTAACATATCTTGTGTTCTCATCCGTGTCGCCAGGAGTGACTGATGTGCATCCCTAAAAGCGGTTTCAATTAGCCTTATCTTCGTCATGGTGATCCTCACACATTGGATAAACTTGTCATGAATAGAATCTTTAATTCCTTATATAGATAGTGCGAACTTCCTTATATCCTTACCTTAAAACTCTACAATACAAGCTGAGAAAGATAGAAATTTTTTCATAATTGGGTTGTGTTGTTGATATCTGTATTCATCTTATTCTTGCTTATTATCCAAAAATTATGAAAATAATATGTTCAAATGCATTATGGCTTTTCATACAAATAAAATAAAAGTTTATAACAGAATTATTTTTTAGCCATAAAATGATGTTTTAATAAGTTTTTGATGGGAAAAAGGATATTATTATCGTTCCCTATTACCCTCAATAAACTCATCCACCATTTCCACAGCCACATCATCGGTGAACTGTTCTGGGGGGTGTTTCATGGTGTAGGCGCTGATGGATGTGAGCTGCCCGCCAATACCTCTTTCAAGGGCTAACTTACAACATCTAATGGCATCTATCACACATCCTGCAGAGTTTGGTGAGTCTTCCACACTGAGACGTAGTTCAATGTTCATGGGAACGTCTCCAAAGGTTTTACCCTCCATTCTGAGGAAGCAGAGTTTGTTATCCTTCTGCCAGGGTACGTAATCTGAGGGGCCAATGTGTATATTATCTGGATCCAATCTTTCACCCAGAACTGACTGAACTGCCTCTGTTTTAGATTCTTTTTTAGAGTCAAGACGGTTCCGGTTAAGCATATTCAAAAAATCGGTGTTCCCCCCAGTATTAAGCTGGTAGGTTCGTTCCAGCTCCACCCCTCTTTCTCTGAAGAGGTTGGCCAGAGTTCTATGGGTGATAGTGGCCCCGATTTGGGCTTTAATATCATCTCCGACCATTGGAATTCCTTTTTCCTCAAATCGGGCAGCCCACTCCTGGTTACTGACAATGAATACGGGCATGCAGTTTATGAATGCACAACCTGCTTCCAGGGCGCATTCTGCGTAGAATCGTACTGCTTTTTCTGATCCCACAGGTAAGTAGTTTAGGAGAATTTCTGTCTGGGTTTCCCGGAGTATTTTCACAATTTCTTCTTTACCTTTTTCTGGCTCTTCTGAAACAACAAAGGTATGTTCTTCAGGATAATCTGCCATGTGGGGTGCTACTCCATCTAAGAGACAACCCATTTCTACTTTGACTCCACTTGTATTGATGTCAGGGCAGAATATGCTGGTACAGTTTGGTGGCGCGTAAATGGCTTCGTTCACATCCATCCCTACTTTACGTGCGTCAATATCAAATGCTGCCACAACTTCCATGTCTGAGGGTTCATACCCGCCAATTTCCCAGTGCATGAGCCCTATGGCATCATCTGGCTTTTTGTCTTTGTAATAGTAGATACCCTGGATCAGTGAACTGGCACAATTGCCAATACCAATTATAGCTATCCTTATCTTTTCCAATTTTACACCTTCTAATAACACTAAATATCAACGCTAATTCTAGTTGGTTGATGTTATGATAAAATCAATATCTTCATTTCATAAGCTTAATTAACTTCTTCTGAGTGTAAAGTTAGCCCGATATACTATTAAATGTTTCGTCAGATCATCTATTAAATGTTTCTCATAAGGGGCTGTATTGATATTATTTATAGATTTAAAAGAATTATACATAAAAAATTATTCCAGACAATAAAATGGATTGAATAATTCAGAGAGTATTATACCGCATTTTCTAGGGCCAAAAAACCCATTAATCCGGCTAGAGTTAAGCCAATACTCCAAACTAGAATGCCTATACTCATCCATATAAGTAGACGTTCCTTACCTGCGCCCAGTGCAACACCCACTGCAGCACCCAGTGGTGCACCAAAAAGTAAGGGTGATAACAATCCTAATCCTATCACTCCATACTTATTCCAGATTTCATACAACCTACTTTTTTCTAACTCCTGTTCATCCTTATATTTCCACTTAATTAAACGATTCCTCAAATTGTCTCCAATTGTGATTACAATAAATGCAGATAAAATGGCCCCTAAAGCAGCTGTAATGGCAATTAATATAGGATTTACATCTAAAACAAGCCCTAATGGAATTCCCATCCATAATTCAACCATACTAGCTGCAAAGATTATAATTATAGCTTCTAAATTCATATTTCACCGATATATTCGATTATTATTTTTTAGAATACATAACGTATAAAAAAAGATCAGGGATGGATTACAACCTCTAAACTACATTATGGGCCATGATTTTATCTCTGCTCTATTTCATTATCGCGGTGGCAGTAAAAATTATACATGATTCCTATCCCATATTTCTGGGCTAAGGGACAAGTGGGGCACAAACATCCCAGTTCCATAGTTATACAATCCTTACTTTTCCCTGTGATGCAAAAAACGTTTTCTCCATTTTCTTTGGCGCAGTCGTTGTAAGTAGGGCAGGTGGGACACACACAATCTACTTCCAACTCTTTGATCTTTTCAGAACGTTCTTCACTCTGCATCTGACTTAGTTTTTTCATTAAATCTACAAATTCATCCATGAAATCACCTTAAATGACTGATATGGCCAAAAATGCGAATATCGCCCAGAAAATAATCAGTAAAATAGAAGATATTATGGGTATATTCCCAGAAATGGCCTTTGAAATTTTTGAACCAACCAACCAGGTCATTATTATGATTATTACTAGAACCAGAGTGTTGACTAACCCTAATATGTTTAGAGGATTGTTGTACATTACCAAAGCCCAAACAACAACAGTAATAATTGTTCCATACCATAATACTGGTTTTATGGCTTTAAATACCTTAAGAGTAATTTCTTCCATTTCTTCAGACTTCAGGGACTTTAGCATAAGGGTGAAGAGAACAATTAGACTTCCTAGTGCAAGAATAATTCCCAAAAACTCTAAAAAAATGGTGGTGATTGGTTTGGCAAAGAATTGCTCTTTTAAGAGAGGTAAAGTCAATAGGGCGGTTAGGGCTTCGTTGACAGGGAATGACTCAATTTTTCCTATAGCTAATGAATATTTTCCCTGGTTTTGCGAATTGAATATTTTAATGTTATAGGTTCCTGCTGGAACTTCAAGAGTGGCTTCCGGGCCTTTAAGATAATAATCTCCTCCAAATTCCTCAAAATAGGGGGTCCAGGTTGAGTTAGTTCCGTTTAAAAACATCACTACCTTTCCAGATTCATCAGTCACTTGTGCCGAGATGAACTCACCACCCTGTCCTGGGCTGGTGGGCACCAGCAAGTTGAGATATAATTTGAATGGTTTATCTGAATTTATCTGATAATAAGCTGATGTTCCCTTTAAATTGCCGTAGAATGCTTGAGAAATTTCTGGATTATCCACTATGATCGGATTTTCAATAGAAACGTAAGTTTCAGTATCTAGACGTGGTTGGTGAGCACTTAATGCGCCTAGGGATAAAAATAGAACCAGAATGAGTCCTGCAATTAAAATTAAATTTCTTGCTCTGGACTTCATGATTAATTATTTTGAAGGTAAACTTTAATAAATATTTCTATCATCTATTTAAGGAGTATAATGTTTTTAAAGCAATAATTAACTTAAAAGAAGGGTAATTGGGAAGAAATATTCCAATAAAAAGAAATTAAAAAAGAAGTTATAAGTGTTTATCGCATTGGATTCTGGGCACTTATATTTTCTTCAATTTTTTCTTTTTTGCTTCTATTATCATCATTTAATACTTCTGATATTCCAGCAATGGAGCTCAAGATTCCTGTAGCCTCCACAGGTAAGAATAGTTTGGTAGCCTGACCATCCGCAATTTTTTGAAGGGATTCCAAGTATTTAATTGCTATTAAATCATTGGTGGGGTCTCCTTCGTGTATTGCCCCATAAACATTGAGTATTGCCTTAGCTTCACCTTCCGCAATGGCGATCTCCTGGTATTTATCGGCATCAGCCACTTTTTTAATGGCTTCTGCTTTACCTTCAGCCTCGAGAATAGCTGCCTGTTTATCTCCCTCTGCTTTTTTGATTTCAGATTGTTTGTAACCTTCAGCTTCGAGTATTGCAGCTCTTTTCATCCTTTCAGCTTTCATTTGTTTGGACATGGCCTCCACAATATCTTTAGGAGGTTCAATTCGCTGAATCTCCACCCGAACGACTTTAGTACCCCATTTATCAGTGGCTTCATCTAACACTTCTCTTAGTTGGGTGTTAATCATTTCCCTGGAGGTTAATGTCTGATCCAGTTCTAGATCACCAATAATGTTCCTCAAATTGGTCTGAGCAAGTTTAGTTATGGCCTGATAAAAGTTTACCACGTTGTATACTGCGTTAAAGGGATCTACTACTTCATAGAATATTACACAATCCACGACAACCACGGTGTTGTCTTTGGTGATCACCTCTTGGGGAGGAACATCAACTACTTGCTCTCTTAAATCAACTTTCCGAATGGTTTCAATAAATGGTATAATTACAACTAATCCGCTTTCTACGGTGCGCTGATATTTACCTAGTCTTTCAACGACCCCCTTTTCATATGGTCTTAAAATCTTAATTCCTTTGATTGCGATTATTAACAGAACAAGTAAAATTATTCCCAATGTTATTATGTCCATATTATCACTCCGTATTTGATATTTTAATCATCTAAAATTTCAACATGAAGTTTGACACTTTCAACTTTTTTTACAATTATTTTTGAATCTTTTTCTATCTTGTTTGGTGAAACTGCTCTCCATACATCTCCTTCAACTTTAACCACCCCTCCAGTTTCTGGTAGAATTTCTTCAATTACAATTCCATTTTTACCCACTAATCTGTCTGAAACGGCTTTTCTGGGGGGTTCTTTGGTTATTTTTTTAGCAAAAGGTCGGGACACTGCTATAAGAATGAGTGATATTAGGATAAAGGCTATAAACTGGATCATGGGATCGAATCCCAGATAATTTAGTACAGCAGACACTGAAGCTCCTACTCCAAACCACAGCAAAAAAAATCCGGTTGTTAACATCTCTCCTATAAAACATATTCCGGCTATAATTATCCATCCTTCGATTCCCACTATTTAACCCCTCACATTTTTTATAAATACCATAATTGACATGAAATGATCATGTGAATTGGAGGTAATAAATTTTTCCAAAAAATTCTTCTAAATATCTATTATAGATAAATTTATCTAGCAATATCAGTTATAATGACATAAAATTTTTGATGAAAGAATATAAAAGGGTTGAAACTATTCGATAAGCACTAATAAATTCTTTATTTCGATTTTTTCATCTTCTTTAAGAATCCTTTCAATTTCTTTTAAATGGGCGTTGATTTTTTTATTTTCAACGTCTCTTATGGTTCCATCTGCTTCAACTAGATTTATATGGAGGTTCTGGTTGATTTCATAACGAGTTTCGCCTTTATAATAAAATCTTCGTATCATTCCCTTTTTAACCAGTAATTTAAGATTTTCGTGTACTGTGGACCGGCTTATATTGGGATGTGTTTCTTTAATAGCTTGGTAGACATTGTTAAATGAAGGATGAGTTTTTTCTAATTCCCTTAGTTTTCTGATTAGTTCAATTCGCTGGGGGGTGATTTTAATTTTTTCTTTTTGTAATTTTTTTTCCATTAAATATAATTGGTTAGAATGTTAATAAAAATATATCGGAAGGAAACTTATATAGAACTCAGTTCTATATAATACTCTTTCTAAAAGGACATAGTATATTCTGATGTTGGATTGAGAGATGAACAATTCACATCCCTAAAAAAGACATGGAACCCACGTAGCAGAACTCTGAAACTAGATATTAGCTGGGTTAAAGAAATTTGCAGCAATGAGTCAGTAGGAAAGAGTGGAAGCGACAAGAAATTTCATTAGGGATAATCAGGGATTTATATTTGTAAGTTCCATTCCCTCCAAGTATTTCTTGTTAGAATAATAGTAATAAAGACTAAGAGGAGTTTTTTAAACATGAAAAAACCTAAAGTTGCCTGGGGCATCACCGGTGCTGGTGATAAAATATTAGAAACCATGAAAGTCATGCTGGAAATACAAAAAGATTATGGGGACCTTGTGGATATCGAAGTTTTTATCTCAAAATCCGGAGACCAGGTGGTAAAATATTATGGAATATCCAGTGAGATTGAAACCAATTTTGATAAGGTCTGGGTTGAAATCAATGCCAATGCACCATTTTTAGCAGGTAATATTCAGTTAGGTAAATACGAGTTCATGTTAATTGCACCAGCCACCTCTAACACAGTAGCCAAGATCGCCATGAGGATGGGAGATACACTGATTTCCAATGCAGTCATAATGGGTCAAAAAGCCGATGTTCCCATGTACATACTGCCCTCCGATGTAGAAGAAGGTGTGACCATAACCCAACTTCCTGATGGCAAGGATCTGAAGATAACCATCAGGAAGGAAGATGTTGAACATGTGGAAAAACTGGCTAAAATGTATGAAACCCACATCATAAAAGAACCCAAAAACCTTCTAAGAGTGTTTGAAAAACATTTCCCTATACATGATTAAAAGATAATCGAATACTGGGGATAATTGAATAACGGGGCCATCTATGGAGTCGAAACGTTTATTTTTCTTTAGTTTAGGAACAGTATGCTTGGGAATTGGTGCTGTCGGAGTTGTTCTCCCCGTGTTACCCACCACTCCACTGGTGCTGGCTTCGGTATTCTGTTTTGCTAAGAGCTCAAAGAAAGCTGAACAATTGATTTCAAATAACAGATACTTTGGAAGTTACATTGAAAATTATAGAAACAAACAAGGTGTTCCATTAGATGTAAAAATTCAAAGTATTTCCTTCTTATGGATTGTTTTAATCATATCCATGGCCATTTTTAATCAAAATTATCTTTATATATTGCTTATCATAGTGGGAATAGCAGTAACCCTACATATCTTATCGTTCAAAACAAAAAAATGATTTTCTACGAAACCACAATAATTCTTTCCTTAAGAAATTAGATATCCGATTTCTCAAAACCTGATAATTGGTCTTTTTCACCACTAACAATTAATAGATCGCCTTCTGAAAGTTTAAAAGCAGCATCAATATTTTTAAAGGTTTTATGTCCCCTCATAACTGCTACTATTTCAAGATCAAAACTTTTAATTAACTCACCAATAGTTTTCCCATCTGAAGCAGAACCCAATATTGTTGAAGTTATCTCAATATCCTGGCTCTCATCTAAAGTGGAAGTGATTAATTCATCCCTTGAAAGAGTTCTGAACATTTCATAGCCATCTGATCTAATTTCATGTATAAAATCATGAATATTTCCCTCTGGCAAATCATATTTTTCAAGCACTCTGCTGAAAATTTCGATGGAAGTTTCAAATTCTTCAGGCACAATCTCATCAGCACCCATCTGATACAAACTCTCCATATCACGGATGTATCTTGTTCTGACGATGATGTAAATGTTAGGATTGAGTTTTTTGGCAATGTCAAGAATTTTACGAGTCCCTATAGCATCTGATATCGCTACAACCATTATTCGCGCCTCTGCAATGTTAACATTTTCCAGAACAGTTCCATGAGCTGCATCACCAAAATGTATTGATTCTCCACGAGTTTTTTCGTTCCTGACGATTTCAGGATTTATTTCAACAACCACATATGGTATCTCAGCTTTTGAAGCGGCTTTTGCCATGTTTTTCCCATTTATGCCAAAACCAACAATTATCAAATGATCACTCAAAACTTCTTCTTGTGGAATGGTAAATGGATAAAAACCATGTTTCATCCGGTCGGGTAATGGTAGCTTGTCAGAAAAATTAGATATTCGCGGGGCAATTGCGAGAATAAAAGGAGTGATAGACATTGTTATCACAGAAACCGCCAAAAATATCTGGAAAAAGTCTTCATTAATAAGTCCGAGTTTCAGGCCTGCTGCAGACAAGATAAATGAAAATTCCCCTATTTGACTTAAGATTAATCCAACCAGGATCATTACTCTGAAAGATAATCCTAAAAGTCCCGCTGTTAGACCAGCTATGGCTGACTTTAGAACAATGACAATAATGGCAATAAGGACTATAAATAGTAGATTTTCAGCTATAAAACCAATATTTAATAACATTCCAATGGATACAAAGAAGAAACTCATGAAAATGTCTGCGAAAGGTAATACATTTCCTAGAGCTTGGTGACTGTAATCTGTGTTAGAAATAATTAATCCTGCTAAAAAGGCCCCTAAGGCTGTTGATAGGCCTATACTTGATGTTATCCAAGTAACTCCGAAACAGATGAGAATTATGGTTAGAGCGAATAGTTCACGACTTTTAAAACGGGCAATGTAATGTATAAGTGCAGGAACTATCCATTTGGTGCTGATTAAAGTGAATACAATTAAAGCTACTCCCATGGCTATTAATAACGGCAGGTTGTTAAAAGTCCCAGTACTCGCACCGGCCAGTAGAGGTGTGAATAAAATTACTAAAACTACTGCAATATCCTGAAAAATCAAAATTCCCAGGGATATCTGTCCATGTACGCTGTAAATCTGATCTTTTTCTTGAAGAATTCTTAATACCACAGCTGTGCTGCTGAAAGAAACTAAAAGCCCTATAAAAATAGATTCTGAATTGTCAAGGCCCAAATTTGAACATATAATGTAAACTGCCAGTAATGTAAGTATAAGCTGTAGTGAACCACCAATAATCACATACCTTTTAATTTGTGAAAATTTTTCCAGGGAAAATTCAATTCCAATAGTGAAAAGCAGAAAGATCACACCTAACTCTGCCAAAAAATTCACTTCATTAATGGGTACCAGTCCCAATCCATGAGGGCCCGCTAACAATCCAGTGATGAAAAACGCTAATATAGCAGGAATTTTCATTTTACGGAATAATAAAAGGGAAATAACTGATAAACCAATAATTATGACTACATCTTTCAATAACGGTATTTCCATCAGATAGCTCCTTGATCTAAATTTTTGTATAGAATTTTGGGTTTAATATAATTAGATCAGGTAAAGTTTTTAACATTTTTTTTATGATAATATTCAGAAGTTTATGGATTATAACTCCTGTTAATTTATAGTATACTAAACGAGTTTTTCAACAAGATACTAAACTAGCCATTAAAAGTGGTGGGCGTATGATACTGACTTTAAATTCCATAGAAGATTAAATTGTGTTAATTATTGAAAAGTAATAAAAAATATAAATGGCGATTAACAATTAATTAATATGAATTTAGTGGATTAATAATTTTTATAAGATGATAAAATGGCTTATCGTTTAATTATAGCAATGATTCCTATTTCAAAGAGTGGGAATGAAATAGATGAGCTTTTAGAAAGATATGAAGTACTTTCCATGTGGCGAGCAGAATCACCAGAGGGGCAACTGATTTTAAATATATTGATTCGTCGAGAAAAAACCGAGGCCATCCTAAATCTCTTGCAAAAACAATGTGCAGGTATTGAAGGTTTTAGGGTTATTCTAGTTCCAGTTGAGGCTTCTATACCCATACCAGAAGGGCCAGTTAGAATATTACCCGGGGAAGAAAAAGAAGAAGATAGAGATACAATTATTCTGGAGGACTTGGTAGATATGCTTGGTTCCAAGGAACTGGTGGATAGACTAAGTCGTCATGAAATCTATGCGGATATATCAGATATTTCTCGTGTTTCAAATGTTTATATAGTTATGATAATTTTATCCTCGTTAGTTGCCGCCATTGGTGTTTTGAATAATAATGTTGCGGTTATTATTGGTGCGATGGTTATCGCGCCACTATTTGGTCCGAACATGGCTTTGTCCCTAGCCACTGTGCTTGGAGATATTGATTTGGCTAAAAACGCTTTAAAAACTAATTTTACTGGCATTGTAACTGCACTGATAATATCATTATTAATTGGACTTTTTGCTGTGGTTGATATTTCTGTTCCTGAATTACTACTCCGGACCCAAGTTGGATTGGGAAGTGTCACACTGGCTCTTGCTTCAGGGATTGTGGGTGCCCTGGCTTTTACCAGAGGTTTTAGAACCACTTTAGTTGGTGTGATGGTTGCAGTGGCATTATTACCTCCTTTGGTATCTTTTGGATTACTTTTGGGTTCCGGAAATTTTTTCCTGGCATCAGGAGCTCTTTTACTATTTTTGGTGAACATGGTCTGTATAAACTTGGCAGGGCTTTTAACTTTTCTTATTCAAAGAATTCGCCCTATAATTCCCGAAAAAGTTAAAAGAGCGAAAAAAATGACCAATATTGCTCTTATCATATGGATTTTGTCTTTATTAATTTTTATAAATATGATTCTTTTAAGAAGAGGAGTTTTTGATGTGATTCGACTATGATTGTGTGTAAATAAAGGTGTTTATAATGACCTTGCGTTTGATAGAAATGAGTCTTCCGAAAGGATTTAAAGAAAAAGTGGTGGATTTACTTAATGAATACAATGTTATTGAAATAATGGATTTTGAGATATCAAATGGATTGACTTTGTATAAAATCCTTGTAACAACTGAGGATAGTGAAAGTGTTCTCGATCAATTGGAAAAAAGTTATTCACATTTAGAAGGATTTAGAATATTTATAATGCCGGTCCAGGCTTCTATACCTCGAATTGAAGAAAATAATAATGGAATCAGTATTTCAGAAGATAAAGGAAAAAATTCTGAAAAAAGCGAAAGAATAAGTCGTGAAGAGTTATATACCAACGTCAGATCCATAAGCAAACCCACCAGAGTCTATTTCGTTATGGTAATTTTATCTTCATTAGTTGCTAGTATTGGAGTTTTAAACAATAATGTTGCTGTTATCATTGGGGCTATGGTTATTGCACCGCTTTTAGGTCCAAATATGGGTTTGTCTCTGGCAACTGTTCTTAGAGATTATGATCTTGCACTTAGTGCTCTAAAAAGTATTATTTTAGGTGTTGGAACTGCAATAGTGATTTCTTTCATCGTTGGGAGTCTGGTGAGTTTCGATCCTTCTATTCCGGCCATTGCTTTAAGAACTGATGTTGCTATAGCAGGTATTTTCCTGGCATTTGCATCTGGCATGGCCGGGTCTATAGCATTCACTACAGACGTATCCAGTGCATTGATTGGGGTTATGGTTGCGGTTGCTTTACTTCCTCCTTTAGCGGTTTTTGGTCTTTTATTAGGGGCAGGGTACTACTACTTAGCAATTGGGGCCTTTTTGCTATTTTTAGTGAACTTGGTCTGTATCAATTTATCCGGAGTTTTAACATTCTATGTGCAGAGAATCAAACCTTTGCACACCTGGGAAGCTTTAAGTGCATATAAAATTACTTACTTAGCCATTGGGATATGGATTTTTCTCCTTATAGTTTTATTAGCACTTATACAAATTAGGAAGATCATTTAAGGACTAAGGTATAAGTTGTGGTTAAAATTGGGCTGATCACCCCACCACTTTAATATCCAAATCAGTTGGTTGAACCCGGGTCAGAACCCAGTTGGATATGGGTAGTAATCATTGCTTACTAGGATAAATTATATCCGTATCTCCCGGAGATTCAATATATAGTTTGAGGAGAAGAAAATATATGAAATATAAGGATGAATTGTTGGAGATGGTTCCAGTGGAATTAAGTGAGAAATTCAATTTCAAGGTCAATGGTAAAGATTATGATTAGTTGGTACAGCAGAAGTTGTTGTTGAAAATACAGCATCAGGATATTATCACTAATCATATCCTAAGAAAATAATTATCTATTTTTATTGTTTTTAGTATATAGCTGAGACAAAGGCAAAGCAGTCATGCCATGCGCCACAACACTGGCTAGAACTGTGATAAAAACCACTAATATAAATGTATCTTCTCCTGGAAAAGTGTCTAACTTATTTAGAGCATAAAGGGTCAGTACTATCGATGCTAATCCTCTCGGGCCGAACCATCCTATGAATAATGCAGTATCAAAGCTTATTTTAGTTTTTATTAAGGATATGCTTACCGGTAACATGCGGATGATCGTTAAACTTAAAATGGCATAGAGGAATATTTGCCATGTAATATTCGGTATTAGGCCTGCAATTATCACACCTAAAAGGAAAAAGACAGTTAGGTTTAAAAACTGTCCTTCTGCTTCTGCAAAATCCATTAAAACTTTACTCGCATCCCGGGTAATGTATCCAGTTGCTAAACCTCCAATGAATGCTGCGATAAAACCACTGCCACCTATCTCATCAGCCACAATAAAGGATATTATCGCCAGCACTAGAAAGGCGATTCTTTGATACTCTGAAGTTATCCAGCCACGTGCTTGTGATTTTATTATCATCCATGACCCAATTAGTCCCACAGAAAGACCTGCCAGCACTCCTAACCCTATTTGTTCTAATGCAACCTTAATGAAGTAGCCCGTGGGTGAAAATGTTTCTTGAGCCATGCCAATGGCAATGAAAACAAGCAAAAAGGGAACAACTAATCCATCGTTTAACCCGCTTTCAACTTCCAGTGTTTCACGGATTTTTAGGGGTATTTTCTTATTTTTAACCACTATTTGTCCTAATGAAGCATCAGTAGGGGCTAAAACCACACCAATTATGGCTGCCTCCCATATTGTCAGGTCTGTGAATATTAAGCTTGCAAGTGCGATTCCCAGAATTATGGTCAAAAAAAGTCCAATGGTAAGTAATCGGGGGATTAAATTGTTTAATTTGATATCTTCCAGTTTAACACGGGATGCATCGGTGAATAAAACCAGTACTAAGGCTATTTCTGCTATTAAAAGTATTGTGGTGGATGTTTCTGCTTCTTTAATATCCACGAAACCTGTTAAAAGCCATCCGCTAATTATTCCTGCGAAAATGAAAATAATTTGCGCTGTTATTGGTATTTTTTCAATTTTACGGGAAATTACGGCTACGATAAAAAGCATTATAAGAAAGAACAGCAGTTCTATCATCTTAACCTCCATTAAATACTATATCTAACTAAATAAAAATATTTATCTAATGCTAAGCCCACTTTGGCAATAAAATAAAATTTGCCAGTTTTTTACCTACTATATGTCTTATTATTATTTTCTTTGATTGAATAAGAAAAAATTCCTACTATTTATTTTTCTGTGGCATTACTACAGAAACTTTTATATCATATTATATACTTAGAATATTCTATGCCTAGAATATCAGATTTGGAAGTAGCAATATTGGGCCTATTATATGAAGAACCACAATATGGTTACCAGCTGGAAAAGACCATTGAAGGATGGGGAATGCGTAACTGGACTCAAATAGGTTTTTCATCCATTTATTATGTCTTAAAAAAGCTGGAAAAAAAGGAATTAGTTGAATCAAAGATGGAAAAGGTTGAAGGCAAACCCTCGCGAAAGGTATTCACCATCACCGATATAGGAAGAAAAACCCTGAAAGGACAGCTTAAAAGTCTTATTTCTTGGAATACAAAGTTAATTAACCCCTTCGATCTTGGCCTGGCTTATCTAAACTATCTCGAACCACTGGAAGTTATTGAGTGCCTGG
>Ga0334895_1000564_pt1 | contig 47895 bp, 45 predicted proteins | sample GraSluR3_MG_7_FD_207229 | JGI IMG/M metagenome (GOLD analysis project Ga0334895, IMG submission 207229) | Sludge microbial communities from methane-producing bioreactor in Wageningen University, Netherlands - Granular Sludge_31_05-R3 | ecosystem: Engineered > Bioreactor > Anaerobic >... | reverse complement strand
CAACGAGATCGTTCAAATGGGCGGCATGCTTTCCGAAATGTATGGGCATGCATAATCCTGCGTATATTCATACACCTTGCTCAGTATTTTGGAATTTGCTCTTTAATGGAAAAATTCTCTATGCAGCTATTCTTAGATAATGGTAGCCTCTAGCTTTCCGCGGATAGCGGTAAGGTGCACAAGTGCGAGTGCAACAGCAAGGTCAGTCTGGCCCTGTTCCAGCGCATCCACCAGGTACCGATGTTCACGAGTACTCTTTTCAAGCTCTATATACGTATTCGAAATCTGATCCATACTCTGATACAACAATGGCGAGAGGTTCTCATAAATAGCGGTAAGAATTACATTCTCATTGGAATCAATCAGTGTCTTGTGAAAATTAAAATCATGGGAATTCCACTGAATTGCCGCATCAGCATCTCCGTCTTTCAGCCGGGGAAGCAGCTGTTCCATCTTCGTGGTTAAATTATCTAACGATCTCACGAGAATGGTTCGCTGATCACTACGTGAAAGCTCTCTCGTTGCAGAGACCTCAACGGTGGTTCTCACCTGCATTAAATCGAGAAGCAGTTTTTTGTCCGCTGTGTGATTGCTGATAAGCGAAGAGGAAAGGGATGCAACAAACTGGTCAAGGTTATTCGACTTGACGGTTGCCCTTCTTCCCTGACTGATTTCAACCAGACCTTTCGCCTCAAGCTGCTTGAATGCTTCACGAATTGAACGACTGCTTGCCTTGAATTCATCTGCAAGCTCCTGCTGCGATGGGAGCGGATCTCCCGCTTGATACACTTTCGTGAGAATCATCTCTTCTATCTGTCTGGCAATCTGTGCCGATTTGGTTTCTGTGCTGAAAGAAGTGATCATATCTGTCTTATGCTCCTTACTCTTACCGCATAAGTATGACATATTTTTGTGCAAATGAATACTAGAAAAGTAATTCAACCGAAAAACCCCTTATCTTTTGTCACAAGATACCCTATATTGATCAGATATTTCTGTATCTTTTTCATTCTTTTTCCCGGATAAGAACTCCATATTTCAGATAAAAATAGGACAAATAATGAATAAGTTGCCTGTAGTATACCAGTTACGCATAATTTATCAATATTGCACTCATGCAAAGTTTTTCCCTTTGGCAATAACGAACTATTGACACAAGTGATGCGTATTGGTAGTGTATATTCATGATTAGTGAGAATCGTACACATACAACACGCCAGAAACTTCGGTTGAGAATTGCAGGAATTACTGTACTACTGCTCGTATTGACCCTGGGAAGGACTTTTGCGGCCATACCTGAGTCCCTCCATACCCGAATCCTGGAGCTTAACTCTACCGTTCTTGCAGAAAGTACCTTTGAGATTCTCGCAGAATCCCCGTTTGCTGTACAGATGGGAAATGACCGCAGCGTGAACCGAGTTGCCTACCGCCTGATTGCAAACAGTGAATTACAGCTGACAGTCACCAGTGAATCAAGTCCCATAGGTGGGCCATTGAGACTTGCACATACTTCAGTTGAAGGTGAATATATTCCTTACCAGATGTTCTTTGATTATGCCGGACTAGGGATACAGAATGAAGTGGCGGTAATTGTGAACACCCCAAAACTGATGGAAGGCTTCAACCAGGGATACGATATCACCGGAAGTTTTTCGTTCCTTGTTCCCGACGATGAAACTGCTCTTGCCGGACAGTATGAAGACACCATAACCTTCTCGTTTACCAATCCTCTCTAAGATTTTCACCTGAATCGATCATGTAGCCATTTCAGCCATCTCTGCATGCGACCCGCACTAAAACGGCTCTTAAAATCCCGACTTGCCCTTTCAATGGAAAGCTGTTGCTCATCAGTGTCTCTCTTCAACGTATCCCAATGCCGAACGATCCACAGATAGAGATCTCCATACGTCTTTCCGGGAAAAGCTCTGAGCAGTCTATCTTCCCGAATCTGATGAACAATAGGAATAAATACCTGGCTATACCAGGATTTGGCAGCTTCTACTAAAGGTATTTCCCCCTCCACATTCTGATTAATATAGTACTTGTGCACCAGGATATGATTTATGATTTCAGGATACATACCGCAGGAAGAGAACTTCAGCAGGTTCATGTCCATAAAGGAATCAAAAGCGTACGCGTCAATAAACCGATCGCGCTCATACGCAACGACTCGTCTGATCAATTGAGCACGGGTGAGCCCTGGTTCAAGAGTGATCTGTGAATCAAGTTCGACTACTTCAGCATCGATAAAGGCTACCCCCTGCATCTTGGCTACGGAGACTCGATGATTTCCATCTCTGACGAAGTAGTAATCTCCCAATTTGTAGACGCTGATAGGAGGAAGAATTATCTGTTTCACGTGTGCTTCATCCACCCGTTGCCATCGAGAACGAAGCATCTCCTTTCGCGGGTAAAAGGCTAATGTAAAATCGTGATACCGTCCCTCACTCCCGATAATCCGATCTATAGGAATAGCCATGAATCCCCGATAGGTCTCTATTCTTGGACGAAGCAGTTCCGTTACTTCATAAAAGGAGAGCAGTTCCTGATTCTTCCACTGCAACGTAGAGAGCAGCTGCTGCATGCGGGCTTTTGCACGGGCACGGGAAAAATCCTCGCTGCTGGTGAAACTTGATTGACTCATGGTTCACTCCGTTTCCAGCAGATAACTGCGATATACATTGATTACCTCAGTTTTACCTATCCGGGTGATTCTCGGAGCATTGGCATCAATAAGATGTATATGCCCATGTAGAAGATACCGTGGATTGAACCACCGGATAAACCAGAGAAACACCGTGAATCCGGTGTGGCAACGATCCTCGCCATCCCCGATACCACGTGGTGGTGCGTGGGTAATCAACATATCCACATACCGTTTATAGCGGATGCGATTATAGACCAGATGCGGGAGCAATTTCACCATTCTCAGAACCATATCGAATTCAGTAAATTGATGCTCGCCCCGATTATAGCGCATCGACCCTCCCAGACCGGCAAGGAGTAATCCGGTACTTTTATCACGGACCATCTTCCCATCGATGCACTGACCTCCGACGCCCCATCCCATGCGTGTATGGTCATATCGGAGTTCATCAAGTGAAGAACGATGCATAAAGCGCGAAAGATACTGTGTCTGATGATTACCAAAGACAAAATAAAACGGTCGATTCAGTGATGAAACAATGAATTCATAATACTTCAGCTGCAAATCACCTGCAGAAATCACCAGATCGACATCAGCATACCGTTGAGCGACCTGTGAAGAGTAGATCAACGGATCACGATCATCAGCAATGCAGAGAATCTTCATGCACTCAGCTCGGCCAGGCGGCAACGATAACTTTGACCAGGGCTGAGAAAGTCGCCTTCACCCGCTCGCCTGTCTCAAGAACTTCTTCATGATTCAGCGGTTGGTTGAGAATGCCCGCGGCCATATTAGTCAGACACGAGATACCGAGGACATCCATGCCTGCATGACGAGCAGCAATAACCTCGGGAACTGTAGACATGCCTACCGCATCAGCTCCGCAGAATCGTGCAAATCGCACTTCCGCCGGAGTCTCAAACGAAGGTCCTCCGAAGAATTGATATATGCCTTCCCGGATGACAATACCCAGTTTAGAGGCCTGTTCACGCGCCATCGCTCTCAAACGTGGCGAATAGACACTACTCATATCAAAGAAGCGATCTCCCAATTTCTGCAAATTAGCTCCCCGCAGCGGATTATCCGCAGTCAACTTGATATGATCACTGATCAGCATCAGATCGCCCGGTTGCCATGCGGTGTTTACACACCCTGCCGCATTGGTGACCAGAAGATGCCTGATCCCCATCAGCCGCATCATCTGTACCGGAAATACGACTTTCTGCATCTCATATCCCTCATAGTAATGGAACCGTCCCTGCATCACCAACACCCGACGACCAGCGAGGTTTCCTATTACTAAGCGTCCAGCATGGCCCGGAACGGTGGAAATGGGAAAATGAGGAATTTTTGCATACGCAACTGCAACGGCATCTTCAAGCTCATTGGCAAGATCACCCAGACCTGATCCGAGAATCATCCCGATCTCAACCGGCTCTTCGCCAATTTTTGACCTGACAAAAGCTGCAGCCTCCTGTAATTGCTTCATGGTTTGATCCATTTTTCTCCTCCTTATTCCACAACCGAAAGTAGCGGCTGGTCGAACGAAACAGGTCGCAGATTATCACTGAGGACCCGTGTCATATAGAATCTATCGAGCTTGAGCGAATAGGCAATACGGACTAATAAGTCTTCGCTGAGCAGATTTTGTTCGCAGAACAGATAGATCAGGGCCTTTTCAGCAAGACAACCAGGTTTGAGTGCATTCATATAGATGTCGCTGTCGGCAAGAGCTCCGTATCGCCTTTTCATGTGACGGTACAGTTCCGACTGTTCCCGATCATGGGTAAGCGCCTCCAGCTCGTGAATGAGCGGAGCAGTCTCCCCCCGTGAAGCCCGTTCTCCGAGGGGCTTCAGATGAAAGAAGGTATATTCCTTTCCCGGCAGATAGTGGTGCGCATCACAGCGACTGCAGTAATTCGGATTCAACGGATCCTCTTTTTCTGTATCGCCTCCGACAATGATCAGTGGATCGAAATAGAGTGCAGGACATTCCTGATGATCCACACGATAGTACCGATAGGTATAAAAAGCATCCTTCATACAGTCGGGATGCTCACAGTAGGCAGTCAGGGGGATAACATCAGTTGCAATATCGAGCATCAGTCGTGCTGTGGAATTGAAGATATCACGCCGGAAATTCAGAATGAGCGTTGGGAAAATAAAGAGAATCCCCCGTTCAAGGCTGTGATTGCGGACCACATAGGCGATCCGCTCATCAAAGAATGAAGCTTCATCAATAATAAATGTTCCTACCTGGGGATGATCAGCAAGTACCTGTTCCAATCCGAAGGAATCGCGGATGCGTGCAATATGATCACCGCATCGGATATATCCATTGCGGTAGGCGAGTGCATCGGAAGGATAATCGGTAAATCGCTGTCCATCCAACTCTGAGCGGATGAAGAACACCGAACGGCGATCGACATCCCCGGTACTCGTCAAACGACGAATCACCTCACTCTTCTTTTGCGCTATGGCAGCATCACGCCAGACCCGGGCAGAGAACTCAGTCTTCCCCGACCCCATAGGTCCAATGACCAGCACCCGTCTTCCCGGTTGAGTAAAATCAAAATGCGTGAAGGTCTGATGGACCGTAATGGTAGGAAATCCAAGACTCTTGAGAAAGTCATCGGGAAGCGCATCGCTGTGCTCAGTACGCGGCATGCGAGGCAGCTCCCTGAATAATGGCTATCCCGCTACTTGTGCCAAGACGGGTAGCCCCCGAAGAAATCATGGCAACCGCGGTTTCATAACTCCGAATGCCTCCTGAAGCTTTCACCCCTGCAGCATCCTTCACCTCGGCTCGCAATAGAGCCACATCCTGCTCGGTAGCACCACCGGTGGAAAACCCGGTTGAAGTTTTGACAAAATCGGCACCTGCAGCTACCGCAACCCGGCAGGCTGCCAGCTTCTCTTCATCACTGAGCAGACAGGTTTCGATGATCACCTTCAGCACTCCACCACGGCAGGCTTCCCGCACCAAGGTGATATCACGGGCAACATCTTCAAGACGTCCTTCCTTCAGCCAACCGACATTGATAACCATGTCGATCTCATCAGCACCATCAGATACAGCCTGAGCAGCTTCAAATGCTTTGCTTTCACTCTTCATGGCCCCGAGAGGGAACCCCACTACAGTACAAATCTTTACGGGACTCTCTTTCAGCAATTGAGCACAAGTTGCCGTCCAGCAGCTATTAACACATACCGAGGCAAATCCATACTGATCGGCCTCCTGACACAACTGCTGTATGCGATCCTCGGTAACATTCGTCGCAAGCAATGTGTGATCAATATACATCCCTAGTTCCTCAGGTTTCAGCATGTCCGTATCCTCCTGCCTTCCGGCACCGTCAAGATTACTTCATAAGTGTCTCCGGTGCAACTGTGCCCTTGATTTTTCCTCAGCCAACGGCTACTGTCATCCTCATGATACTTGAAACAATAGCAGATAATTACCTTTGGTTTCTCATTATGATCCTCTTCACAAATTTCTATCAGAAACGTCAGGGAAGCAGGAGTCTGAAAAAACGGACCGCTACACTGATTATGGCCATCTATGCCATGGTGTGGCAGATCTTCATTGTGGTTATTCTCACCAGAGACCTTCCGCACTGGCTGGCAATTGTAGCCTTGGGGATTACTCTACTCGCCATGTATCCGGTGCGTAACCGGGTGCTGATTTTCAAAACCCATTGCGTCGAGTGCGGAGAAAAACTCAACTTTCAGACCACCCTCAACTATGATGATAATCTGTGCGATACCTGCTGGGCAAAAGCACACCCGGAAGAAGCCGCTGAAAAAGAAAAACAGAAAGAGCAGGAACCTGAAGTGATCGAAGAAGTTCCGCTCGTACCGGTTGAAGCCCGAACCGTCGAAGAAATCGACTGGGATTCGTGGGAACCCACCGAAACTGCTGTGCTCTGCTATCTCTTCGATGGAGATAAGGTATTGCTCATCCATAAAAAGACCGGACTCGGCAAAGGTCTCGTAAACGCTCCAGGAGGCCATATCGAGGCATACGAAACAGCTCGTGAAGCCGCCATGCGGGAAATCACTGAAGAAACCGGAGTAGTGGTGGAAACTGTGGAGTATCGCGGGCTGCTTGAATTCCAGTTCATTGATGGACTGGCAATGCGCGGCCATATCTTCTTTGCCCATCAACATAGCGGGGAGATACACGAAACGGATGAAGCAAAACCGTTCTGGTGTCCGATCTCCGACCTTCCCTATGATCAGATGTGGGAAGATGATCCCTTGTGGCTTCCGCTTGCATTGGACGGAAAAGAGTTTATCGGACGCTTCATTTTTGATGGAGAACACATGCTGAGCAGCCATGTTGTCGAGGTGGAACGCCAAAGTGAATGAAGTTCTTGCCCCACTTGGCCTGGGAACGTGGGCTTTTGGGGCAGATTTCTATCCGAATCAGCAACGTAGTGATTCCATCAGAACCCTCCATGCTGCCGTACGCTGCGGCATCACCCATTACGATACGGCACAGGGATACGGAAAAGGTCTCTCGGAACAGATTGTCGGTCAACAACTCAGACGTTTCAAAAAAGAGGTCCCCCGGGAATCATATCAGATAGCCACCAAGATCTTTCTCCCTGCATCTGTCGATCAACTTGAAACGGTAATCAGACGATCACTCAGACGCCTCTGCACCCCATACGTCGACATCCTCTATATTCACTGGCCCGACAGCACGAAAGATGTCAGTGCATATCTGGCAGTATGTGAGCAGCTTCGTAAAAAAGGCTTATTCCTTTCTCTTGGTCTCAGCAACTTCCCGCTGTATCTCCTTGAAGCTTCGCACAGAATCACTGAAATCTCCTGGTGCCAGATACCTGTATCTCTTGTATGGACGAAATCCCTATTATCCCTGCTTCCCTTCTGCTGTGCACACCATATACACATAGCGGGATACAGTCCCATGGGGATGGGACTGCTCTCCGGTTCCTATCGTGACAAAGACGATTTCGATACCGATGATCGAAGAAGAAAATTGTTCCCGATGCAGGAAAGATATCATGAGCGGTTCCATGATCTGCTCGACGCCTTGCAGTGGACGGCAGATCGCCTATCGATCACTATGGGCCTCTGTGCACTGCTGTGGGCTCGTCGACAACCGGTATCGACTGTGCTTTTCGGTGCACGAAATCGTGATCAGCTCTATCAGGCAGTTTCAACTGATTCGGTACCCTATGAACCTGAAGATTTCGTTCAGGTGGGAACTGCAGCTGCTGCTCTTGCTGACCTGATTCCACCCGAAGAGGATAACCCCTTTTTCCACCGGTGGTAGTCATGATACACTGGCGGTATGCGCAGACCAGTAGCATCACATTCAGCAGAAATTGAGGTAAAACGATCTCGGTTCATAGCCATCGCAGAGCCGTTAAAGGAGAGCGATACGATAAAAGAACGGATTGCTCAGGTGCGTCTACTGCATCCGCAGGCAAACCATGTCGTGCATGCAGCAGTCATGGGAGAACAGGGCACACAATACAGTATGAGCGATGATCGGGAACCGAAAAATACTGCAGGCCGACCGATTCTGGAGATCCTCAAGGGAAGTGAAATCACCGGTATTTTAGTGATGGTGGTACGGTACTTCGGGGGGACGTTATTGGGAACCGGAGGACTGGTGAAGGCTTATGGCGATGCAGCGAAAGCAGTACTTAGTACTCTGAAAACTGAAGAACTGATAGAAAAAACGTTGATAACATTCACCATAGGGTATGATATCTACGAACAGGTAAAGATGCTTCTCGCTGAATACGATGGACAGAGTACGGAAGATTTCGCCGTCGATGTTACCATCCGATGTACCTTGCCCTCTGTGCACGTACCGCTCGTTACACAGAAGATTTCGGATCTCAGCGCAGGAAAATCTTCTGTGCAAAGCGAACCACTTCAGTTCATGTGAGCATCAACCTGCTCAATGTATTTGATAGCAATAGAGAGCGTTTCCTCAAGAGCCTGGATATCAACCGCTTCGGGAAGATCCTGCGGAGTGTGATACACACTTGATCGCTCTTTGTTATCCCAGGGCATAGCCATGAGTGAAACTGCACGATACCCTAATTTTGCCGACTCGGCGGCATCCGTTCCGCCGGTAAGGAATGCAATAGGTTGGCTGAATGCTGAAAATCCCATTGACTGAGCGATACCCACACAGGTGGTCGCCATCTCCTGTGAAAGTTTCACCGATCCGTTGATATCACTAGTGAGAAAGAAGAGATGTTTCGGGTCATAGGGGCAGTCGACATTAAAATGATGAATCGTACCCCCGAGGACATCCGTATCATGCTGATGTCGGGTGAAGAAATCACGTGCTCCGCGCAATCCCGCTTCTTCCCCGTCAAAGCTCGCATACACAACCCGGGTATGCTGCAGACGACGTCCTCCCGAGTTGAAATATCGTGCGAGCTGTACGGCCATCGCTGATGAAACCAGATTATCCCCAGCTCCGGGGGTTCCCTCCTTCCCCGCAAAATTCCACAATTGGAGAACCCATGGGAGCGCTATGAGTAAAAATACCTGCACCACCAGAAACAACGGTGCAGAAAGGGCAATATGAAACAGTGTACCAGTCACTAGTTCATAAACCGTCTGAAACACAGAGGTGAGTGTCAGAAGAACGTAGGCTCCCAAGCCGATTCCGATACGAAGCAGATAGAGATGCGGCTTATGCAGATAAAAGTTGAAAACTTTGGCACTGTCGTGATGGCCGCTGAAGATGACGGTATCGTGGACTTCCTCTTCCGGGTCGAGAACGCCATATACATTCAACCCCGTTTTTTCTGGATACCAGCGATCAATGACCTCGCGGTATAAAAAGAATTCATACACCATAATCACCAGAGACCCGATAGAAACTATCGATGCAATGAGAGGGAATGAAATTAACAGAAATACAAGTGCTACGGGATACACAGCAACTAAAATTCTAATCCAGCCGAGAAAGGCATCAGGATGCAGGGAGAACGTCTCCCGATGCACCCGGTTGGTAAAGGGAGCAAGAGAATCGGCGAGCTCTTCTGCGGTTTTGGTACAACTCTCTGATCCCACTAGGCGACTCCCATATCGGTCAATGAGATCAGAGACCATTTCAAGGGCCTCTTTTGCCATGCGGGCTGCCTGCAACTTCTCCATCTTGATTCGAGCCATGAAATACCTCATCTCTATGATGGGGAGAGCATACGAAGCTGTCAAGTCGATACCGTGCGTTTACTTGACAAAGAAGAGGCCCATCGCTATAGTGTGAATCCTGATTGGAGAGATGTCCGAGCGGTCGAAGGAGGCGGTCTTGAAAACCGTTGAGGCGCGAGTCTCCGGGGGTTCGAATCCCTCTCTCTCCGCTAACAGAAACATCCGGTCAGGAGCCATGTGCTGTCTGATGGCAGTTTCCTTGGAGAGGTGCGAGAGCGGTCGAATCGGGCTCCCTGCTAAGGAGTTGTACTGGTAACGGTACCGGGGGTTCGAATCCCCCCCTCTCCGTTTTTTGTTTTTTTACAGAGTGATTGATCATAGTACGTAGCCATAGCTCAGCTGGATAGAGCATCAGATTGCGGATCTGGAGGTCGGAGGTTCGAATCCTCTTGGCTACATAGAAGCGGAACCCATCCACTGGAGAGATGTCCGAGTGGTCGAAGGAGACGGATTCGAAATCCGTTGTACCGTTTACGGTACCGGGGGTTCGAATCCCCCTCTCTCCGCTTTGAATTACCATGCAAGAATCATGACCTCTGGAGAGATGTCCGAGTGGTCGAAGGTGCACCCTTGGAAGGGGTGTGAGCTCTAACCGGGCTCCGAGGGTTCGAATCCCTCTCTCTCCGAATCATTCCCCCTTGGTGTTGATGGTAGATTCTGTGCTATCGCTCTTCGCCCAACCCCGTCAGGACCGGAAGGTAGCAGCGGTAAGTGAACGAGCGGTGAGCCACAGGTGATGTATCGGAGCCAGGGGGGTTTTTCCTGTTCTCTGCTCGTGATATAGTCATGCATGTACAATGACAGTGGAGAGACCATGGCATACGAAGTAACAGCAACAAGAAAACGTCCACAGGTATTTGATTCTCTGGTAGGGCAGCAGTTTGTCGTCTCCACGATCAAAAATTCCATCGAACAGGGACGGATTGCCCATGCATACCTGTTCAGCGGCCCTCGGGGCGTGGGAAAAACTTCCTCAGCCCGCATTCTTGCTAAAGCATTAAACTGTATTGAAGGTCCCACTCCATATCCCTGCGGAGTATGTGAACACTGCAAAGAGATCACGCAGGGAAATGCAACCGATGTTATTGAGATCGACGGTGCAAGTAATACCAGCGTCAATGACGTTCGCGTGATCAAAGATGAGGTACTGTTCCCTCCGCAGAGCTGTCGGTACAAGGTCTATATCATTGATGAAGTCCATATGCTTTCAGCAAGTGCTTTCAATGCCCTTTTGAAGACAATCGAAGAACCTCCCGAATACGTGATATTCATCTTTGCAACAACGGAAACGCAGAAAGTTCCGGCAACCATACGATCACGCTGTCAGCAGTTTCACTTTCAGTTGATCCCGCTGCATATTATCAAGGAAGTACTGGCTAAAACAGCGCAGGAGATGGACGTAAAGGCCGAGGATGAAGCGTTGTTCTGGATTGCCAAAGAGGCTACAGGATCAATGCGGGATGCATACACCCTCTTTGATCAGGTGCTCTCCTTCAGCAACGGCAATATCACCATGCAGCAGATTCAGGATAAACTGGGACTTGCCGGTATCGATACCCTTTCTTCCCTCTTTTTGGCTATCTGGGAGGAACAGCCGCAACAGGCTCTTTCCCTCCTGCATACGCTCCTGGATGCCGGCATCTCAATAGAACAGTGCATTAAAGAGATTGCCGAATATATTCGGACATTACTGCTCATCCGTCGATCGATTACCCAGGAGGCAATACTTGGCATCCAGATGAACCGGATTCCCCAAACATTGCACACTGCTTATAGCGATGAACAACTCGAAGCAGCGTTAGATCTGTTTCTCCGGCTCTATCGTGATATCCGGTATTCACTGAACCCCCGGTTTGAACTCGAACTGGCCGTCAGTAGACTTTCACGTCTGAAATATCTGACTTCTTCTGTCACGCTTATCGAGAAAATGCAACAGCTGAAAGATGAATTGATGAGTGGATCAGTTACGATAAAAGCGGCCCCAAAACAACAAATTCAACCAAATTCTCCTGCTAAACCTGAAAAAACGGCTATCGTTGAGCCACAAAGGGCGAAAATCAAGGAACCCGAAGCTCCGATGAAAAAAGAGCTGAAACCCATTACTCGGGAGCGACTTCCGGAAATTATCCAACAAGTGGCAGCAGAACGGGATCCTGTAGGGCTCATTCTCGGTCAGGTGGTCGATGTGTATCAGGATGAAAATCAGCTTACCTTTGTTTTCGCATCAGCCTTTGCGCTGCAGAACGCAAAGCAGAATGAACAGAAACTGCAACAGTTGATTGTTCACCTCAGTGGGTATGACGGTCCGGTTAAATACATACTGGAAGAGAAGCCTGAGATGGAACCGAAGTCTAAAAATGACGAGATTGTACAAACCATTGCCACCGTTTTCCGTGGCGAAATACTGCAGAGTCGTTAGTGTGGAGGAATTATGAATCCGTTTGATATGTTTAAAAATATGCAGAACCTTCAGGCACAGATGCAGCAGATGCAGACAAAGCTGGACCAGATTCGTGCTACGGGAAGTTCCGGTGGATCTCTGGTCGAAGTAACTGTGAACGGCAAGATGGAGGTCCAATCAATTACCATTTCTCCGGAAGTGGTGGATCCGTCGGACATCTCAACGTTGGAAGTATTGGTTGCTGCTGCATTCAATGCTGCAGTGAATAATGTACAGGATATCCTCAAGACTGAGGCAGTTGGACTGGCAGGTGGGATGCAGTCATGAACTCACTGGAACTCCTTGCAAAGCAACTCGCTCGCCTTCCTGGGATAGGTCCAAAAAGTGCATCCCGACTTGCCTATCACCTGATCCGAAGTGATGCTCAGTATAATCAGCAATTAGCGACCCTTATCGGAGAAATTCAGGATCGGGTATTCCCCTGTTCCACTTGTGGCAGTTATACCGAAGTGGATCCCTGTCCCATCTGTACCGATGCATCTCGAGATCAATCACTCTTGTGCGTTGTAGAGGAACCACAGGATGTAGTGACTATTCTTGCAAGCGGTTCGTACAATGGCCTGTTCCATGTTCTCGGTGGAGCTCTGTCTCCTCTTGAAGGTATTGGACCTGATAAACTTGATTTTGTCCGATTGATGAAGCGAATCGAAGCGGGATCCTTCACTGAGCTCATCATTGCAACGAATCCCACCGAAGAGGGGGATACCACCGCTATGTACCTCAGACATCTGCTCAAAGGAAATAAGCTGACGATCACGCGTCTTGCCTCGGGGCTGCCCATCGGTGGAGATCTCGAGTATGCAGACCGGCTTACCCTCGCCCGTTCAATGCGTCAGCGGGTGGAGTTTTCTGAATAACTGAGCATTCAGCTAATTGCCCGCTGTTGCTTGATGGTATCGTAGGCATCCTGAATTGCACGAAATTTCTCTGCAGCAAAAGTAGTGAACTCTTCCGGGAGCCCTTTGGAAGCAATGGTATCAGGGTGGAACTCTCTACTGAGTTTCCGATAAGCCTTCTTAATCTCTTCAACACTTGCATCAGGTTGCAGCCCCAAAACCGCATATACCTGTTCGGATGAAGCGGTACGATTTACATGCCTTCGCTTGATGCTTGCCAACAGTGAATCGCTGATTCTGAACAGTCGTGCAGCAAGATCGATGAGCCGCTCTTCAACCTCGTTGAGATTCCCATCTGCAGCACCAACACGGACAAGCACATCAATCATGAGTTCGAGGATTGCCTGCTCGTGAGCAAAGTTCTGATAAAACTGTGTAGCAAACTGTTCAAAGGTTCCCCCGCCTGTGAGGGCTGCGTTAAACACCCGAAGTGCTGCCTGACGACCCTGAGCATCGAGCTTGAGATCATCACGAATAAACTCTTCAACTTTCCGCTGTTCTTCAGGGAGAAGCCGCCCATCTGCCGTAGCGACCCGGGCAAGCATCGAGAAGGCACCGACAAAGAAAATCATCTGTGATTGTTGCTGATGATCCATCGTGGTGCTGTTATCCCCAAAAGGAATCGATTGATTTTGTGTTTGCGAGTATTGAGAAGCACGATCAAACAGGTTACCGAATGCAATACCTGCGATCATACCAAGCGGCCCGCCGACAGCGAGCCCCATAGCCCCACCGATTACTTTGCCCATCCAGCCCATATGCAATAACCCTACAGTTTATCGATGAGCATCGAACACTTACCCGAAGGAATCGGTAATGTCTTCTTTTTCTTTTCGTCGAGGATCTCAATGGTGAAGTAGTAGAGTTTTTCACTTTCCAGTCTGATTTCCCATCCGCGAGCCTGCTTATTACTGAGAATGGTGATCATATTCCGCTTCAGTGAAAGACCTTCAATTCCCATAGCTTCAAGTGTGGTCATCGTCCAGTCTACCGTCTTTCTCGGCAGCGAAATGACCAGACCGATGATATCTTCAATCATCAAAGTGATGGTAATTAAACCGACCATGGGTATGAATCGCTTCTTGGGAAAGTCCGGAATTTCGGGACATTGTGATGGCCCTTCCTTCGCCGGCAGATAAGATTCCCACACATCACCAACATCCTCACCGTTCGGATGAAGCGTATCGAGGATGAAGTAGAGATGTCTGATGGAACATTCACGAGCAAATTCAAACTGTCCATACCGTTCCAACCCTTTCACCACCATATAGGTGAAGAACGGCACAACGCCCCCATTATACCCGTTGCCGTTTTCGGAGAAATCGGGGTGATTTACGGGAATCACCGGGAAGGGATTTTCCGTACCGAAGCTTTCGGGATCGGAAAGATGAGCAATAAATCCATCTGCCCGCTCTTCATTGGGTATTTCAGCAAGCAATGTCCAGTATGACCCGATATGCTGTAATTCAGTCTGTTTCTCCTTCACATCGAGATCATAATAGAACCACGTATCGGCATTCCACATCATGGAGTTGATACGAGTTTTCAATGAAAAGTAGAGTCTCTTGTACCGGAAACTCAGTTCCTTATCATTGAGGATATCACCGATGGCGGAGAGATACAGCGCATTTACGGCAAGCTGTGCATTAAAATCAACAGGATAATACATATTTCCCCGGTCGACATTTTCGGTCATGCATGCCGAAGCGGGGACTGAATACAGCCCGTTTTCTCTGAGGAAATTCTCTTTCAACCAATCAAAGTGGCGCTCTAATACCGGAACAACTTCCTTGAGGCGCTTCTTATTCCCGATCTTATGATAAAAACTGAACTCTACATAAGCAAATATCGGGGGGCAGACACCTTCAGGATTATCAGGTGAGAAAATTGGCGTCCCATCATCTAAACTATAATCACTTCGGATTGCCCCGGAGTCCTCCTGTCTGCTGTAGAAGTAATCGATCATGGGAAACGGCGAATAATTTTGATTGCTGTACACGAGGAAAAGAGCTGCCATACAGGTATGGAGCTGATTGAACGATTTTTGACCAGGATACCCCAGATAACTTCCAGTAAACCCGTTATCTTTGGTCCCTGATGTCCAATATTCATCTATCCAGACCCAGGTCCTGTCGTACATGTCGACAAAATCCTGGTCATAAAAATGTACCGAAGGTACGATATCCTTGATCAAGCCCAACTCCTCATTCTATCAATCGAAAAACTACAAAAACACGCACTGTAAACAATACAACGACATTACGCATTAGTCAAATAATGGCTACATTTTTCTTAATAATTTCAATTTTCCCGGATGAAGGTTTACCGTAATATTCCGACATCCTCTCGATACCTCTTCACCATCAGCATGACAGACCAAATCATCCTGCTCACTGGTAATAGCTATTCTGCGGGCACGAATCAGACTGAACCGGTCAGTCTTCAGTTGACTGCCTGAGAAAAACCGCAGTGCATAACGGAGAATATGTTTTCCCGCAATCGGTTTATTTGCATACACCACATCAAGCAGACCATCATCGAGTTCGGCATAAGGCCCCATAATGAACGTCGAGCCCATCCTTCTCCCATTACAAAGTGAAAGCTGTTGGGTATCGCAAAAAAAACTCTCGTTTTCCGTCTCGATTTTCATATGTACCGGCTGCGGATAGTGTATCAATATTTTTATAAACCCCAGCAAATAACTCAACATACCGCTCACATGAGTAAAATCCGAGGCAATAAAATTCACCATAGGTTCAAAACCGACACCCACACCGTTTACAAAACAGCGGCCTTCAGGAAATCGGCCACCAAACAGTTCTCCATAATCGATATAGCTCCACGCTCCGGAAGCGATTACCTCACAAGCCGCGCCCACATCCTTCGGGATGTCGGCAAACCAGGCAAAATCATTACCTCGCCCGATGGGTATCAACCCGACCACAGGAGTCTCTTCGTCCGAAAGATCAAGAGCCCTGCTTGCCCGAACTACTCCCTCCACAACCTCATTCATCGTTCCATCACCACCAGCAGCAATGATCGTACGATGACCTGCTATGACCGCATCGCGAGCCAGATCTATTGCATCTAACGGTTTCTGTGTGAGTACTATGTGAACCGGAATGCCCGCTTGTGAGAACCAGGCGGCAATCGTATCACGCTGAGACAGCGCCCTACCCTTGGCTGCATGCGGATTCAGCACAATCACAGGTTCTTTGAGCATCTTGGTATCCGGCATGAGCCCTTCCTTCAGGTAGATATACAATCAAGAGCGTATCATAACCTATTTACACAGGGTTTTCAATCCAATATAGTGCTTTGCATGACAGGAAACAGGTCATTTCTTCCCCTCAGCAGGAAAGAGATGATGGACCGAGGCTGGGACGCTATTGATGTTCTCTTCATCTCAGGGGATGCCTATGTGGATCATCCTTCCTTTGGCAGTGCACTTCTCGGACGGCTCATGGAGCATCATGGCTACCGTGTAGCCATCGCTGCACAACCCCGGTGGGACCGATGCGACGATCTGAGCCAGTTTGGCACTCCCCGACTCTGCTGCATGGTATCATCGGGAAATATTGACTCGATGGTCAGCCGCTATACTGCCGCGAACAAGGTGAGAAATGATGATCCCTATTCACCAGGCGGTCGAGGAGGAAACCGTCCGGATCGTGCGGTAATCAGCTACAGTAACCGGGCACGGCAGGCTTTCGGCAAAGATACACCAATCATCATCGGGGGGCTCGAAGCTTCTCTGAGAAAGCTTGCTCATTATGACTTCTACAGTGATCGGGTCCGTCGAAGCATTCTTCTTGATGCCAAAGCAAATCTCCTTGTGTATGGGATGGGTGAATTACAGATTCTTGCACTGCTTGAACGACTTCAGGCGGGAGAGCCCATACAGACCATTACCAATATCCCAGGAACAGCTTTCTCACTTTCCGTCAGAGAAGCAGACTCTCTTGATCATGCTTCTGTAGTAGCGCTGCCATCATTTGAGGTAGTAGCAGAACGCGATATACACTCAAACATACCCACAGAAGCTGCAAAGCAAAGGTATGCAGAGGCTTTTCAGCTTCAAATGCTCCATGAAAATCCCTTTGATACCACCATGCTGACACAGCAGAGCGGAGATCGAACGGTAGTAGTCAATCCACCGATGCGCCCTCTGACGCAGGAAGAATTTGATGAAATCCAGAACCTTCCCTATACCAGAACCTGGCATCCGCAATACGATGCTCAAGGGGGAATTCCTGCGCTGCAAGAGGTCCAATTCAGCATTACCAGTACGAGAGGGTGCTTTGGATCCTGTTCTTTCTGTGCAATCACCAGTCATCAGGGACGTATTATAACCAATCGATCGATACCATCATTAATAGATGAGGCAAAGGAAATAACATCCTTGTCCAATTTTAAGGGCTATATTCATGATCTTGGTGGCCCGACAGCAAATTTCCAGGATATTGCCTGTGATCGACAAAGAACTCGTGGTCCCTGCAAAACCCGAATGTGCCTGTTCCCCGAACCCTGTAAAGAACTCAAAGATTCTCATCCTGCATACCTTGAACGATTAGCTGCTGTTGAGCAACTTGATCGAGTCAAAAAAGTCTTTATCCGTAGCGGCATTCGATATGACTACCTGTTAGCTACAGGCACAGCAGAGTCACGAAAGCAATTTTTAGACCGCCTAGCTGCGCATCATGTAAGTGGACAACTGAGAATTGCACCAGAACACATGGATCAGATGGCCCTTGATGCGATGGGCAAGCCGAAAATCACCTGGTATGAAGAGTTTGTCAGAGAGTTTGAAGCAGCATCGCGTCGGGCGGGAAAAGAACAGTACTGTATCCCATACCTGATCGCAGCTCATCCCGGAACCACGCTTGATGCGGCGATTGATCTTGCCCTGTATCTGCATCGCAGTCGATTCATTCCTGAGCAGGTGCAGGAATTTTATCCAACCCCGGGAACCGTGGCCACCTGTATGTATTTCACCGGATTGGATCCAAGACCTCATAGGAAATTTGCCCCTATACATGTCCCGAAAGGACGTGAGAGACACCTGCAGCGTGCATTGCTGCAATATAATCGCAAGGAAAATCAGAAGTTCGTTCGTGAAGCCCTTATGATCACCGGGCGCAGTGAATTAATACCGGTTCTCCTCAGAGGCCGATCATGATTCGTCTCCCCTCGCCGTTGGCACATGAAGAGACACGGATCGAGTTTTTCCGCCGCCTTATCTTCCTCGCTCTCCCGATCATGCTGCAGTATCTGCTGGTATCTTCCGTATCCTTTATCGATACCGTTATGATCGGCATGGTCAGTGAGCCCGCAATAGCAGCAGTAGGACTCGGGAATCAGATGTTTTTCCTCATGACACTATTCTTCTTCGGTGTCAGCAGCGGTGCCGCTATCTTTACCGCTCAGTACTGGGGGGCAGGAGATCGCAATTCATTGCATAAGGTCATGGGTATTGCACTCATGTTCAGTTACACCGGTGCTTTTGCTACGTTTCTCCTCTCTGTGATCTTCCCTGATCGTATCATCCAGATATTCACCGATGATCCCACCGTCATTGCCCTTGGCGCGGATTACATTCGCATCGTGGCACTCAGTTATCTGTTCACTGCTGCAGTAATGGTCTACTCGGCATCACTGAGAAGTACCGGAGATGCAAAAACTCCCCTCTATATTTCCGTATGTGCGATGATCCTCAATGTGCTGCTCAACTATCTGCTGATCCTCGGGAAAGGAGGATTTCCCCGCCTTGAAGTGAAAGGAGCAGCTATTGCCACCGTTATTGCACGTGGAGCTGAAATGGTACTGCTGCTGATGATTATCTATCGAAAACAGAAACCGGCAGCGGCTCCATTGAAGCTACTCTTCGGATTCGATAGTGCTCTGGTAAAGAAATATATCCATACCTGCCTCCCTGTCATACTCAATGAAGTCTTCTGGTCTCTGGGAATGGCAACGTATAAAGTGGCCTATTCCCGAATGGGTGTACAGGTGATTGCTTCGGTAAACGTTACAGAATCTATCCAAAATCTCTTTTTCGTCGTACTCAGCGGGATTACGCATGCCTCAGCAATTCTTATCGGAAATCGCATCGGAGAGAATGATCTTGGCCTTGCCAAAAAATATGCATCGCGTCTGCTGCTGACCGGATTAACAACAGGGATAGCCCTTGGGGCTCTGCTTGCGTTCTTTGCCCCCTGGTTATCATTACCGTTCAATCTAAGTGATGAGGTTGCACTCATGACTACCCGGTCGCTATTAGCCCTTGGGGTCCTGGTCCCATTGAAAGCATATAACATGGTACTTGTTGTCGGTGTCTTACGAGCCGGGGGAGATACCCGATTTTCTATGTTCGCTGAGTTATCGGGAGTATGGCTCATCGGTGTCCCCTGTGCATTTGTCGGGGCACTTCTGCTCCACATTCCGATCTGGTATCTCTATTTGTTTGTCGGCCTTGAAGAAGTGTTCAAGTTCATTGCCGGGGTGCTTCGCATTAAAAGCGGGAAATGGATTAACCGTCTTACCGAAGATCACCTCGCACCACCGCTGTAACGGATCGATATGAGTGTGGTACTATAGAAGAAGTTTAGAATCATGGAGGGACTCATGGCAGTTCATGAAGCAACACAACAGGCAATTTCAGGTTTGCAGCATCAGCGTCTGTGGAACTATTTTGCAGATATCTCACAGATACCCCGGGAATCGGGTAATGAGGAAGGAGTACGGAACTACCTGACCGCTTTCGCTCAGGAGCATGGATTTACATCCTTCATTGATACAGCAGGGAACGTCATTATCAAGGCTCCTGCAACTGCCGGCATGGAACAGATTCCCTCATTGGCGCTACAAGGTCATATGGATATGGTGTGCGTCAAAGAGGTGGGATACGATCACGATTTTTCCCGGGATCCCATTATCCTAGAGCGGGACGGGAATTGGATTCATGCACGCAAAACCACTCTCGGTGCCGATAACGGGATCGCCATCGCGCTGATTCTTGATCTGTTCAGTGATCCAAAGGCAGCACACGGACCGCTTGAGGCAATATTTACCGTTTCGGAAGAGACGGGACTTGAGGGAGCATTTCATCTTGATGCATCACTGATTGACAGCAGGAAGATGCTCAATCTCGATAGTGAAGAAGAAGGAGTTTTCTATATCGGGTGTGCCGGCGGGGTTGAAGTACGGGCAAACATCCCACGAACAACGAGCATCGCGAGGTCGGCTGAAATTCCGCTGGAAGTGACCGTTGACGGGCTCCTCGGAGGACATAGCGGTGGGGAGATACACAAACAACGGGCAAACGCCATCACTTGTATGGCACGAACGCTATTAGCGGTCTCGGATGAAATGGATCTTCGCCTCGTCTGCATCGATGGGGGAACTAAGCGGAACGTCATCCCATCTGTCTGTACGGCCACCATCTTGATACCTCGAAACATGCAGGAAAAGGCTATTTCTTTAGTCAACAGCATGTATAAGGACATCAAAAAAGAATACGCACAAGCAGATCCTGATGTACGTATTCGTGTTTCTCAGAAAGATGAGCACCAGGTATCAGCCTCTTCAGTTGCCGATTCTTTCCAGCTCATCGCCGCTCTCTTACTCACATATCACGGTGTTGAGCGGATGAGTCAGACCATTGCCGGTATTGTGGAAACCTCAAGCAACCTTGCGGTCATCGCTACAGACGATACTGCCTTCACATTGATCACCAGCCATCGATCATCAGTGCTTTCGGCACGCGATATGGTTGCCCGAAGAACTGTACTTGCTTTTGAGACTGCAGGGGGAACCTGCACTTTGGAAAATCCGTATCCCGCATGGACACCGGATCCTAATCTCCCGCTCGCACAGTTCTGCGCAACTGCATGGCAGGAGCGCATGGGAGAAGATGCCGAGATCACGGCAATTCACGCGGGGTTGGAGTGCGGCATTATCAACTCCCTGATCCCGGGTATGGATTCGGTATCTCTTGGTCCGAACTTGGAACATGTGCATGCAACACAGGAAAGGGTTGCAATTGATTCCACCGGAAAAATTGCAGATTTCCTGCGGCATCTGTGCACAGTGATCAGGTAATACCATAACAGAGGACGAAAAACTCGTTCTCTGTTTCTTTTACCCTACCCACTCCTTTACACGCAAAGCAAGTTGCTTGGCGACTTCACGGGCATGCTTTCGATCTTCTGCTGTCGGAGCTCCCTGGTATTCCACCACTCCGGCACAATCCCACTTCAGAGAAGCGATAAACGGATCAAACTGCTTCTGAGCACCGCCTGACCACCCGAAAGAGCCGAAGCGCATGACTTTCCGGTTATTCAGATGACTTCGTTCCAGAATATCGAGGATGTGATACATCGGGGGGAACATCCGATACTCGTATGTGGGCATACCCACCACAAGACCGCTGGAACGCCATGCCGAGGCAAGCACATGAGAAGCATGTTCTGCCGGTACTTCGTGCATGTGTACCGTAACCCCCTCTTCTTCGATTGCCTGACGGATATCGTCTATCAAAGCGGCAGTATTTCCATACATACTGCTCCAGACAAAGGTAATCTCCGGTTCAGCAGGTCCGTTCATGTATCGGGCAAGACGTTGATAGTGCGCAATGACCTGCTGGGGATTCTTTCGCCATACGATACCGTGAGAGGGAGCTACTATCTTGATATCGAGTCCGGATAGCTTCTCGATCCCTCGGGTAACAAACTGACTGAAGGAGGAGACGATATTGGCATAGTAGCGTTCGGTTTCCGGAATCAACAATTCCCATTCCTCATCGGTCAATTCATCATCGAAGCAATGATCATATTGACCAAAAGAGCCGAACGCATCACAGGAAAAGAGGATGCCGTCTTCCGGCACGAAGGTCATCATTGTTTCCGGCCAGTGAATATTTGGAGTTTCTTCAAACACTAGGGTCTTTCCCCCGAGATCAACGGTATCACCGCTGGCAACTGCCCGGACCTGTTCGGTAACCCCATAAAAGGCCTTAACCAGCGGTACTGCCTTCTTGGTACATAAAATCTGCATAGTGGGATTCTTTCTACACAACTCACTTAAGGATCCAGTGTGATCGGGTTCCATATGATTCAGCACTAAATAATCGATATCACTGAAAGACAGGCCGAGACTCTCAAGCTGCTTTTCCACCTCACCGACAGCACCTTCCCAGTCTTTAACCAGATCGATAAAGGCAGTGGCATTTTCCCCTTGCACCACGTACGAGTTCAGCAGGACTCCATGTTCTATCGGCCAGATTCCTTCAAAGAGATCCCTGCTGCCAATTCGTGCATATACTCGGTGAATACCGGGAACAATATAATCGGGTTTCATACTTCCTCCTGTTCAGGTAGATATACCGCTCTTATCATACCAGCAACTGATGATATTGGCGAGAGCATCTGTGTGCTTAAACTCGAGATGCCATCATGCGAAGCCGTGTCATCTCCTGTTTCCTCATACGCCAATCTGGCATCTGCTCATCAAGGAGATGCGTAAAGCCGTTTCCATGATTGAAATGAAGCAGGTGCGCAGTCTCATGGAGTGCAAGGTAATCAAGCAATCTGATTTCGAGCATAAGAGCACGCAGAGCGAAACTTATCGTTCCTGTCTGACTGCAACTTCCCCAACGTCTCCGATAATCATGAATCTGTATGTCCGGTATTGGAGAAATACTCAGTTTCGTACACCACTTGGTTACCAGAGAACGGAAGATTGGTATCCCTTCATCACGATACCATTGCTCAACAGCTCGTTTCACAGCTCCCTGAGATGCTCTATGATGTCGATATACAAACAGCTTCTGCCCACTGCGTCTGCAGTAAGTTCTCCCGCTGTACGGTGGCTGTAGAGTAAGCGCAAGCGTCTCTCCGAGAAAAAGAAATTCATCATGATCGTCATAGGTATGCGGTTTCAGTGGAGGAGGAAGTTGTCTGCACAGTCCCTGCTGCCTGGAAATCCACGCGGCATGCTGTGCCACAAACATATCAATTGAAGCCTTACTGACACGAAAAGGAGCCTTCACCACCACATCACCGGTATCACGTACACTAAGAGCCAGATACTTGCGACGTTTGCTTCTTTTCAGTTCATACTGTACTTTATCACTGCTTTTCACTACAATCTTCTCCATGAATCACACATCAATGATGCAACTCTACCTGCAACAGCCCCTTTCTTATACGGTTATAGACCAAGTTGAACTCAGCTGTGAAGCAGCGTTTGATACCTTATTATCAGCCTATGACACCTTTGCTGTGGGAACTGATGGATATATCCACTGTAAAGCGGTCCGTACCGATGAACTCTGTACGTTCACCTGTGCTGAACGTGCCTGGACACATCCCGATCACCACGATATTGTCGCAACCATTGATGCAGGAACCTACCATTTTCAGCAACTTGTGGTCCCTGTGCAACACGGTACTGAGCTTCTACAGCAGCTGCAGCAGTTTGCTCTGTCGATCTCCTATGATGATACCCGCAGCACCGATATCTACATCCGTCTCTACAAGGAAAAAGCTTTTGAGACAGTAATTCAGCTCATCGCTCCTACCCATACCACAGAGGAATGAGAAACGGGGAAATGAGTGAGATGATCACTCCATGAGTGATAGCCAGAGGAACTGCAGTATCACCAAGGCTTTTTTTCAAGAGTGGAAGCGTAACATCCATGCTCGTCGCTCCTGCAATACTCACTGCTGAAAAAGAGATCCGGGAGAACGTAGCAAAAAGCGGAATCAGGATAAACGATGCAGATTCTCTGAATAAATTACTGAGAAATGAGACAGATCCGAGTTGCGGATCGCCCAGACCACTGATGAGCACTCCTGAGAGGGAGTACCATCCAAACCCTGAGACGAGAGTCAATGCCTCACGCACACTATAGGACGTGACAAGGGGAATTGCTAAAGCTCCCAGATAGGTCCCGATAACCGTTGAAGCTGGCAGCAGCCACATGACAGGAGAAGTGAACAGCGGACGCAGGTTCACCTCATGCTGCACCATCTGCATCCCTACGAAAAAAAGCAGCACATATAATACTATGGTGATAATCGAACTGGAAAACCAGGAAAATAACGATGTACTCAATGCAACGACTCCTCCAAGGATCACAATGCCGATCATGAGTAGCGGGGTTTTAAGTCTTTCCCAGGAAACACCTTGTCGTACATGCACAGAACCGCTGGTCCGTTTTCGCACTATCATACCAAGGAAAACTGAGCTTATCAGACATCCCACAATAACGAGAATTGTAGAGACAATCGCATCATAGCCTATTTGCACTATCTGCTGTTCGATGTGAGGAATTTGTGCCGTATTCACCCCCATCAGAAACAGGAGACTGTACAATACTGTATCAAGAGAAATTGCTGTGAATCGATGCCACCGTTGTTTTCCCACAAATCCAGCGACAAGCGCACCCGCAGTGAGACTCAACCCCAGTTGCATGAGATACCATATCGTCTGCATACTCGCTACACTAGCCGAAACCGAGCGGTTACTCAAGCAGCGTTCATAATTACCGGAGTTCACTCCTTGCCCCTTTTTCTCTTCATCGCTATAGTTGTACCGATGCGGAGGAATGACGGTGACGATTGAAAAGATCAGTGATACAGTACAGCGCCTTGTCTGTGCAAACGGTAAAGAGATTACTCTCGTGGGAACTGCTCACGTTTCACAGGATAGTGTTGACGAAGTTGCACGAATCATTGATGAAGTGAGTCCCGACAGAATCTGTGTTGAACTTGACGCCGGACGTTATACATCAAAAACAGAACCGCAAGGATGGGAAAATCTTGATCTTAAATCGGTCATAAAGGAGAACAAGGGATTTCTCATGTTGGCAAACATGGCCCTTTCCTCTTACCAGAAGAAATTGGGCAACCAGATGGGGGTATCACCTGGAGATGAAATCATGGGGGCAGCTACTCTTGCCACCGATCGGGCTATCCCTCTTTCATTCTGTGACCGCGAAATTCAGGTAACGTTTAAACGAGCATGGCGACTCTCCAATGGGTGGAACAAGATCAAGCTTATCTCTTCTCTGTTGACTGCAGTATTCTCTTCAGAAGAGGTAAGTAATGAGGAAATTGAACGCCTGAAAGAGACAAATGTCCTGCAGTCCATGCTTGATGAGATGGCTGAAGAACTGCCCACGGTGAAAAAGGTTCTGATTGATGAACGCGATGAGTATCTTGCTTCAAAAATTTTCACCGCAGAAGGATCCCGCCTTGTTGCGGTCGTTGGAGCAGGACATGCTCCCGGTTTGGTCGCTCACATGCAACGCCTCGAAGCAGGAACCGCCTCATCTCAGGTAGATCACATTACCAACGTTCCACCACCGTCGAAACTCGGATCGATACTGAGCTGGGCGGTAGTGATCGCTATTCTTGGTATTATTGCGGCAGGATTTGTCCGATCAGGTTGGGATGAAGGCCTCAGTATGTTCCTCTACTGGTTTGCCATCAACTCTTCGCTTACCGGACTAGCAGCCCTTCTTTCATTGGCACACCCGGTCACTATTATCGTTTCCATGGCAGCTGCACCGATTACGGCACTGAGTCCGACTCTCGGAGTCGGTATGGTTGCAGGTATCCTTGAAGCGACGATGCGCAAACCACGGGTGAAAGATTTTGAACACGTCAGTGATGATATTTCCCGTTTCAAGGGATGGTTTTCCAACCGGATTATCCATGCGCTGATGATCTTCTTCACCACCAGTATATTTGCCTCAATCGGAACATTCATCGCCTTCCCGGTATTGATTAGCAAACTTTGAACGATATAGTAAGTAGTCCTTACTAATACCTCAGCTGCTCCGTATTGCGATATGGTAGTGGATTGTGGGGTAAATCTATTTAGTCAGGATCGCTTACTAACGTGTTTTTGTATGATTGCGATCCGTTCAATCGCATGCTCTATGCGATCACACCGATACAGAATCGCCTGGTGATCTAAGGGCATTGCTTCAGGAATGAGAAGATGGGTAAAGCCCATATCTACCGCTCCCTTAACCCGTTTATCTCCGTAGCTGACTGGGCGAACCTCTCCTGCCAGGCTCAATTCGCCAAGAGAAACGAAAGAAGATGGCAACGGTACCCCGGTTGCGGCAGAATACAGTGCCAGGGCAAGTGGCAGCTCTATCGACACCTCCTGCAATTTTATCCCGCCAGCAACATTTACATAAATTTCTTTATCGGAAAGGATAATGCCTGCATGTCGTTCTAACACTGCTGCTATTCGCGTAACCCGTGCCGTATCAATCCGTTCTGAGTAGACTCGAGCTCCTGTTTTATTGGGAATAGTAAGGGCTTGAATTTCTACGAGGAAGGTTCTTGTTCCCTCAATAACAGCGGTGAACGCAATACCGGGAGGAAGATCACCCGAAGTTCGCTCGCTGATGAAGAATCCACCCGGATCCATAACTGGTGTAAGTCCTTTCTCAGTCATGAGAAAGATACCGATTTCATCAACCGAGCCAAAACGGTTTTTCACTGCTCTGATGATGCGTACCCCAGAACCGGCCTGCTCAAAGTATAGCACCGTATCGACAATATGTTCGATTGCTTTCGGTCCGGCAATCTGTCCCTCTTTCGTAATATGTCCGATAAAAAACAGGGACGAACCTTGCCGTTTCGCCGCATCGACCAACTCCATGCTGCAGGTCCGCATTTGATTGACAGACCCGGGTGCCGATGGGAGTTCGCTACTATACAATGTTTGCAGTGAATCGACGGCAATTACATCAAAATGGGTATTGCTGATCAGATCAATTACTGGTTCAAGACGTGTATCATTAAATAACGTAATCGATTCAAGGGGGATTTCAATACGTTGAGCACGCATACTTACCTGTCCAGGAGACTCTTCTCCCGAAATGTATAATACCGATTTCCCTTGAACAGCTCCCAGAAGCTGCAGCATCAATGTAGACTTCCCGATACCCGGTTCGCCACCGAGCAATACGGTTCCCCCACGCATGATACCACCGCCGAGCACCCGATCCAACTCAGAAATACCGGTTGAATACCGAAAATCAGGTTCAACGATAACTTCTTGTAATGTAATAGGTTCTATTTTGTTAGCATCACTTACTAATTGACTTTTACCCGATTTACTCTGTTTTTGTACCACCTCTTCGGTAAACGAGTTCCAGGAACCGCAGTCAGGGCATCGGCCGAGCCATTTAGACTCGACCCTGCCGCATTGAGAACAGACATATCGGGTGGAAAGTCCTTTCATACGTTTAGAAATCGATTAATTCCACATCAAAAATGAGGTAGGAATTCGGAGGGATAACTCCTGGATATCCTTGACGTCCATATCCAAGATCCGGTGGAATAATCAGGGTTCGTTTCTCACCTTTGGTCATACTTACTAAGGCTTCATTCCATCCTTCAATTACCTGACCGATTGCAAACTGAGCAGGTTCACCGCGACGTACCGAACTATCAAAAATGCGCCCATCCAGAAGCATACCGGTATAATGCACGGTAACTGAAGTCCCTTTTTTCGGTGAGGCTTTCCCATCCCCTTCAGTAAGTACTACATAGCGAAGGCCGGAGGGGGTTTTTATCGCATTTGGCCATCTATTCTGCAACTCTCTCTCTAATTCAGCAGACAGTTTCTCCATCCGTTTCTTCTCTATCGACTGAGCCTGTACCACCGCCTCGGAAAAACTCTCTTTCGTAACAGCAAATGATGTAGCTTCTTCACCGATCCGGATAATCTCAACGGATTTCATAGCATCGCCCTGTTCAATGGCATTCACTACATCCATGCCATCTACTACGGCTCCAAACACACTATGCTTGCCATCAAGCCAGGGTGTAGGAACATGGGTAATGAAAAACTGGCTCCCATTTGTACCAGGACCTGCATTTGCCATAGAAAGGATACCAGGTCCGGTATGTTTCAGATCGTCACAGAATTCATCGGGGAAGGTATATCCAGGTCCACCGGTTCCGGTCCCCTGAGGACATCCGGTTTGAATCATAAAATCATTGATCACCCGATGGAAAACAAGTCCATTATAGTAGGGTTTTCCCGGTTCTTTCAGATTCAATGTCCCTTCGGCTAGCCCGACAAAGTTCGAAACGGTCATGGGAGCCTGTGTATAATGCAGTGAAAGAGTAATTGATCCTTTGTCTGTATGGATTTTTGCATACAGACCTTCCTGTAATTGTTCAGACATATTAATTCCTTTTATTATATAAAGTTATAGCTCTATTAATTCTTCATTATCCTGTGCTATCAATTGATATAATCGCTCAAGATCATCCATTGAGTGATACGCAATCTCAATTTTTCCTTTTTTCAGGGAACCCTTCAGTTGTACCTTGGTCCCGACTGCTTCAATGAACTTCTGTTCAAGTACTACCAAATCAATCGGTCGCTCTTTATGTTGATGCTGGTCTCTCGCATGAGAAGCACGTTTCCCTTTATTCAACTCAAGCGCAAGCTTTTCTGCTTCACGTACAGAAAGAGCATCATCAAGAATTTTAGCATGAAGATACTGCTGATCAGCCGGATTGACAACTGAAAGCAACGCTCTCGCATGTCCCGCAGTAAAATCTCCATGCATAAGAGACTCCTGCATTTCTTTTGGGAGCTGCAGCAGCCGAAGACTGTTTGCAATAGTGGATCGCTTCTTCCCTACCCGCTCTGCAAGTTCTTCCTGACGCATATCCGCCTGTTCTAACAGATAGAGATAGGCACGTGCTTCTTCAATAGGATTCAGATTCTCTCGCTGAATATTTTCAATAAGAGAAACTTCCAGTCGTTGCACATCGGTAAACCGCTTTACAATAACGGGTACAGTCTCTAATCCAACGGTAAGAGCTGCTCGATAACGCCGCTCTCCCGCTATGATGGCATAATCATCATCGCTGATTTTTTCAACGAGAAGGGGCTGTAAGATTCCCTGAGATTGAATTGATTCAGCCAACTCATCAAGCGTCTCAGGATCAAACTGCTTTCTTGGTTGATGTGGATTTGGATGCACCTTATTAATTTCAAGAAGCATAAGCGTACCACCATTTACTTCCTGTGGAACCACAGTAGCTGAAGTTGAGAACACATCTTCAAATGAGTAATCATCCATGAGTGAGCTAATACCTTTTCCTAATCGTGATTTCTTATGTGCTGTATCAGACACGGCTCATCACCTCCTCTGCCAGGTTTGCATAACCCAAAGCTCCAGAACACATATTATCGTACAGATTTATAGGCATACCATGCGATGGAGCCTCAGAAAGCCGCACATTTCTTGGGATTTTTGTTTCAAACACCTTCTCCGCAAAATAAGCGGTCACATCATCAACCACATCATTTGCCAAGCGAGTCCGCGCAATAAACATGGTAAATACTATACCTAATATTTCTAAATGAGGATTGAGCTGCTTCTTCACATTACTGATAGTGCGCATCAGAAGATTCAATCCTTCCATTGCAAAATACTCACATTGCATCGGTATGATTACATACTGTGCCCAGCACATTGCATTGATGGTTACCAAACCCAGGGAAGGGGGACAATCAACAAGAATGTAATCCCATTCAGACTCAATCGGTGCCAATGCATTTTTCAAGAAAAATTCTCGTGCCAGTTCATTTACCAATTCGACACTTAAACCGGCAAGATCAATACCTCCCGAAATAACCGAAAGATTCAGCACTGGTGTACTTTGATATGCTTCACGAGCGGTACATTTACCTACAATGACATCATAGCTACTATGATATTTGAGATCAGCAGAAACTGCACTGGATAGATTCCCTTGAGAATCAAGATCTATCAGGAGAACTTTGTTCCCTTTTTCCGCTAGAAATGCACCAAGATTCACTGCAGTGGTAGTTTTACCAACTCCACCTTTCTGATTAGAAAAGATTATTTTTTTCGCTGTCATGTATTCACTATACCGAATGACCCAACATCTGTCATCATCATAATTCAGGTATTGACCATCATTTCCCGCTCATGTATCTTTTGTCTATAACTTGCTAGGAGGCCAATCACATGATTGATAAGGTAAAAGCTGCTATTGAGAAGATTCGACCCGATCTCCAGAATGATGGTGGCGATATTGAATTTGTAAGCATGGAAGGCAATGATGTCACCGTACGTCTTGTTGGATCCTGTGCCGGATGTCCGATGTCTCAGATGACATTAAAGAATGGGGTAGAGCGATACGTTCGCAGCGTGGTAGACCCTAACATTAATATTATCTCGGAGAATTAAGCGGTAATGTTTCACGTGAAACAATGATGAACGTATCGCCTGTTTCAGGTGAACCGCACAAAGAAACAGCCACCGATTTGGTGGCTGTTTCTTTATAGCTTCAGAAAGCACTTATTCATCAACCTCTTCCGATTCCTCTTCAACTTCGGCCTCAGCATCAGTTCGTGCAATGGCAACAACCGTATCGCCTGCTTTCAACCGAGCGATCATCACACCGGAAGCATAGGCACCCTGAATAGAAATAGTAGAGACAGGAATTCTCAATGACTGACCTTGACTGGTTATACATACCACATCATCGGTGTCATTGACTGAAAGGGCACGGACGATATAGCCGGTCTTATCTCTAAAGGTATAAATCTTCTGTCCCATAGTACCACGCCGATGTGCTCTAAACTCATCGAACTGCACCTGCTTGCCTTGTCCCTTCTCGGTAAGCATCAGGACCCGATGGTCGTCCGATACTTTAAGCAAACCGGCAACCTCATCATCGTCTATAAGCTTGATACCTCTTACACCATGAGAAGCCCGTCCCATAGCACGAACATCACTCTCTGCGATTCTCAACCCTTTCCCTTTTCGGGTAATAATCATACACTCATCACCCTCATGGATTAGTTCGCAAGTGTGCAGCACATCATCCTCATCAAGAATGATTGCCGTGATCCCTCGTGCCCGTGCATTCTTAAAGAGTGAAAGATTCACCTTCTTTGCAACTCCATTTCTTGTTATCATAAGGAGATAAATATCTTCATCAAAATCCTTGAAATTCACAATCGAGGTAATTTCTTCACCATCGGCAAACGGAAGATTCTTTTTGATACTCTCTCCCTTGGATGTTTTTGACCCCACAGGGAATTCATGTACCTTCATCCAATACGCTTTACCGAAGTTAGTCACCAACATCACATATTCATGCGTTGATGCTACAAAGAGATGCTCGACAAAATCTTCATCTCGCAAAGTTGCTCCACGAACACCCTTGCCACCACGGCCTTGGCTGCGATACTCGTCTACGGGAACTCGTTTCACGAAGCCACGATTTGAAATAACTACGACCACATCTTCTTCTTTGATGAAGTCTTCAATATTCATTCCCCCGATCTCTTCAAGGGTGATCTCAGTCTTTCTCCGATCGCCATACTTATCGGAAAGATCCTGTACCTCTTGTTTGACCACCTGCCGGATTTTTTCCTGATCAGCTAACAATTCTTTATAATATATTATTTTAGATGTAAGATCATCCAATTCATCGAGAATTTTTGATGTCTCAAGATGACTCAATCGACCCAACTTCATATCGATAATAGCTTGAGCCTGTATATCCGAAAGCCCAAATCGAGAAATTAAGTTGGCAGCAGCAACGGTATTATCCTGAGCTTCTTTGATAACACGAATTACTTCATCAATATTTTCTAAACCAATTTTCAATCCTAAGAGGATATGAGCCCGCTCCTCCGCTTTCCGCAGATCAAAGCGTGTTCTCCTCTCCACAACCACTTCCCGGTGCTTCACATAGTGACTGATCATATCAATAAGGCCAACCTGTACTGGTCGTCCATCGACCAGTGCCAGGTTATTCACATTGAAGTTTGTCTGAAGCGGAGTATGTAAAAAGAGCTGGTTAACAACAACACGAGCCACAGCACCTTTTTTCAAATCAACCACGAGGCGAATACCGTCACGGTCAGATTCGTCACGCACTTCACTAATTCCGGTAATTACGGTTTTCTTCAGATCGGCAATCCGTTTAACGAGATCGGCCTTATTTACCTGATAGGGGAGTTCGGAAATAATGATCTGATCCCGCCCCCCTTCGATCTCCTCAATTTCATACCGTCCGCGAATTACGACTTTTCCCCGCCCGGTTTCAAAGGCACTGACAATGCCACTTCTTCCGCAGATGATACCTCCAGTAGGGAAATCAGGTCCCGCTATATGCTCCATCAACTCCGGTATCGTAATCGCACTGTTATCGATATAAGCAGAAATGGCAGCACAGATCTCGGTAAGGTTATGTGGAGCCATATTGGTAGCCATACCTACGGCAATGCCACTACTTCCATTCGCTAAGAGAAACGGGAAAGCCGCAGGAAGGATCAAGGGCTCCTGGAGAGAATCATCGTAGTTAGGCCCAAAATCAACGGTCTCTTTCTGAATATCATTGAGCATCTCTTCGCCGAGACGGCTCATTTTGGCTTCGGTATACCGCATGGCGGCTGCCGGATCACCATCAATTGACCCAAAGTTTCCCTGCGGATGTACCACGGTATACCGTAAAGAGAAAGACTGAGCCAGACGTACGAGGGCGTCATAGACTGAGGAGTCTCCATGCGGATGATACTTACCGAGCACATCACCGACAATACGTGCCGACTTCTTAAATGAGGTATTATACTTCAACCCCATTTCATACATGCCGTAAAGTATTCTTCGGTGCACGGGTTTGAGCCCATCCCTGATATCGGGAAGTGCCCTACTGACAATGACTGACATTGCATAGTTGAGATAGGAGATTTTCATCTCCTCCTCAACGTTTGTCTGGATAATTCTACTGGTTTGCTCTTCCATTATCTATATTCCTAACTATATTACACATCAAGATTTGAGACGTATTTAGCGTTTTCTTCAATGAACCGCTTTCTCGGTTCAACCTCTTCACCCATCAGCATGGTGAATATAAGGTCGGCCTCAACTGCATCCTCCAGCGTCACCTGGGTGAGACTCCGGGTATCAGGATTCATCGTGGTATCCCACAACTGATCCGGATTCATTTCACCAAGACCCTTGTACCGCTGTATTGGAATCTTGCTGATATCACCATCTTTGGTATTTTCCTCAAGAATCCGTTTTCGCGCCTCTTCATCAAATGCATAATAAAATTTTTTCCCAAAAGTAATCTTATACAGGGGAGGCATAGCAAAATAGACATACCCCATCTCAATTAATGGTCTCATGTATCGGAAAAAGAAGGTCAATAAAAGTGTTCTGATGTGCGATCCGTCAACGTCGGCATCAGCCATAATGATCACTTTATGATATCGCACCTTAGTCGGGTCGAAATGGGCACCAATACCGGCTCCAAGAGAGGCGATAACCGGTTGCAGCTTATCATTTCCCAATACCTTTTCTTCACGTGCTTTTTCCACATTCAGCATTTTCCCCCACAACGGGAGAATTGCCTGCGTCGCCCGATCACGTCCCTGCTTGGCACTGCCTCCAGCTGAATCACCCTCAACAATGAAGATTTCACATTTTGCGGGATCTTTTTCTGAACAGTCAGCAAGTTTTCCCGGAAGCCCGGCACCCTCGGTATTTTTTCTGATGCGCATACGAGCATCACGTGCAGCAAAGCGAGCCTTTGCAGCAAGGATTGCTTTTTCAAGAATCCCCTCAATCACCAGAGGATACTCGTCAAAGAAATCATTGAACTTCTCATACACCATCGAGGAGACAATCCCCTGAACGCGAGGATTTCCCAGCTTCATCTTAGTCTGACCTTCAAATTGAGGATCGGGAATTTTCACCGAAATAACAGCAGTAAGACCTTCTTTTAAGTCATCTCCCGTAAGAGAATCATCAAATTTCTTTATCAGCTTCGATTTCTTCAGCTGTTCATTCATCACTCGGGTAAGACCACTGCGAAAACCCGCGAGATGGGTCCCTCCCTCGCGCGTATTGATATTATTAACAAAAGTAAACAGCACTTCGTCGTACCGATCATTGTACTGAAGTGCTATCTCAACTTTCACATCATCCTTCTGCCCGTCAAAATACACCGGTTCTTCATGAATAACCTTTTTCGATGAGTTCAGATGACTGATGAATGATTTAATCCCCCCTTCAAAATGAAAGGTTTGTCTTCGTGGATTCTCAGATCGTTCATCTGCAATAGTGATGACAATACCCTTATTCAGAAAGGCAAGTTCCCGAAATCGTTCGGCAAGTACACCATAACTGTAGTGATCAGTCTCTAAAATGGAAGTATCGGCTTTGAATCTCACTAACGTACCGGTTCTATCGGTATCGCCGATAATATTTACCGGCCCCAAAGGAATACCCTTTGCATACTTCTGATAATAGATGGAAGGGGAACGGTATACCGAGACCTCAAGCCACTCTGAAAGAGCATTTACTACCGAAACACCAACACCATGCAGACCGCCGGAAACCTTATAGGTATCGTTATCGAACTTTCCACCAGCATGGAGTTGTGTAAGCACAACTTCCAGTGAACTGATTTTCTCCACCGGATGCGGTTCAGTAGGAATCCCTCTTCCGTTATCCTCTACCCTGATAATGTTATCCTTCTCAATAGTGACCCAGATGGCATCACAATAGCCGGCCATCGCCTCATCAATACTGTTATCAACTACTTCGTAAACAAGGTGGTGCAGTCCATCGATACCTGTGGATCCGATGTACATGCCAGGCCGTTTTCTTACCGCCTCCAGACCCTTGAGAACCTGAATATTTCCTGCTGTATATGACTGTGCTCCAGTTCGTCCCAGTGCAGAATCATGATGAACTGAAGTGTCCGTCGGCACTCCATCGAAATCGCTGTCAACCATATTGTTATGTCCTTATAAGATATAAAAATGAATTCAGACTTTATGGTATCATTTTTTGCGATCAATGTAAAGGGTACCACCGGTATTTAAACAGTAAATATATTATTTTATTACAATAAGTTATCATGGCTGTCATCGGTTTTATCACGAGGTAGACACCAACTCTTGCCATTGTTCATCGGGTGATATAAGATAGCATACATGCCGCAGGAAAAGTGGAATTATCATCCGTTCTGGAACGAGGTTATATCGCGCATGAATACCTCTATTTCAGAACAGGAAAGTACAACTTGGTTACAAAGAATTTCGTATGCCTCATCAGATGACCACAAGTTAATTCTTGCAGTCCCATCGCTCTTTATCCGTGACTATGTATCCTCACAATACAAGGACACGATAGAGACGATTCTCCATGAGTTGACCGGTGAATCGGTCACGGTAGAATTCTCTGTACAGAAAAGCGAAGAGCCTCCGAAATCACACGTACCCAAACAGACTCAATATCATGCTACCGCAGCGGCAATACCGCATCCAAAAGCACAGAAACGTCCGAAAGATCCCAATATCAATACCAGTTATCAGTTTGATAGTTTTGTGGTAGGGGATAATAGTGCTTTTGCCTACAATGTAAGCATGGCAATCGCGAAAAACCCTGGTGTGAGCTACAATCCGTGTCTCATCTATGGGGGAGTCGGATTGGGTAAAACTCATCTGATTCAGTCAATTGGCAACTATATTCAGGATCATACGCCTGAATTACAGGTTGTCTACGTCACTGCAGAAATGTTCACAAATGAGTTTATTCAGGCCATTGGTGAAGAGAAAACGCCTCAATTCAGACATAAATACCGTAAAGCAGATGTATTGCTCATTGATGATATTCATTTTCTCCAGAGGAAGACCTCAACGCAGGAGGAGATGTTTCATGTATTCAACAATCTCTTTGAAGCAAATAAACAACTGGTATTTACCTGTGACCGACCGATTAATGAGCTTCAGGATATTGCAGACAGATTGAAGAATAGATTCACACGAGGAATCAATGTTGATCTACAGCCTCCCGATTTTGAGACTCGACTGGCAATTCTTAGGCGCAAGTGTGAAGGAAAACCGTGTCACATCTCATCTGAAGTACTCGATTACATCGGCAGAAGTGTAAATACTAATGTCCGTGATCTTGAGGCAAGTCTTACCAAGCTGATCGCCTACAGTAATTTGTTAAACAAGGAAATCACCATAGAAATTGCCCGGGAACAATTGAAAAGTACGTATTCAATGTCCAAAGATCAGTCGATGTCCATTGATTCAATCATTCGTGTAGTGGCCGATTATTTCAATATTTCTCCGTACGACATACGCGGAAAAAAACGGACTAAATCAGTAGTGCTGCCTCGTCAGATTGCCATGTACATAGCTCGTACCATCACCGATTTCTCAACTACCGAAATCGGATATGAATTCGGGGGAAGAGATCATACCACAGTTATGCACTCAGTTCAGCGGGTTGAAGGTATGATTCAAAGTGATGTTGCTGTGAGTAATTCCATACAGACACTGATCCGCCAGGCACAGAGTTATAAGCGAGAAAAATAGGTTGTATAAGCTGAGAATCCATAGGGGATAACTTGTGGATACATGTTAATAAGTTTTTTTACCTGTGGATATCTGTGGATGAAAAGTGGATAACTTCCTAGATTCTTCCACAGGATGAGAAAATTCATGAGGAGATTATGTAAAGAATTATTGTCGTTTTCCACAGTATACATGATACTATTACTACGACTGTTATATTTATATAAAAGAATAGGAGTGATCAGATGAAGTTCGCCTGCCAAAGAAATACATTGCTGAAGGAAATCGTATTAGCACTTGATTTCACCTCTCAGAGAAATACTCTTTCCATCGTTTCGAATGTGCTCCTTGAGACGCGATTGAACAAGCTGATCATTAAAGCCACTGATCAAAAAGTGGGATTTACCACTGAAATACCGGTAGAGACTATTGAGGAAGGAAGTACTACGGTATTCTGTGATAAATTTCTCGGAATTCTCCGATCGCTGCCTGAAGAAACAATTATCTTTGAAGAATCAGGAGATAAACTGCTGATTCATTTAGAAAGCAAATCCATTGACTTTGAACTCAGAACCATATCAGCAGATAAATATCCCCGTCTGGAAACATCTCATCCTGAGAGTTTCTTCCCAGTAAGCCAAAAAGATCTCTTTTTTATGATTGATCAGACAATATTTGCCATCAGTGACGACGAAACCCGTTACTTCATGAATGGTGTATATCTTGAACAGGATGCAAATGGTCTTGTTATGGTGGCAACTGATGGAAGAAGGCTTTCTTTTATCAATCGAACTCTTGAACAAAGCATTCCTTCATTTACCCCGGTTATCGTTCCTGCAAAATTTCTCACACTGCTCAAAAAAGCAGGAACTGGGGATGGAGAAATCCATCTTTCAGTCAGTGAATCACTGATTTTTGCTAGACTTGGTAATCAGATCATGTACTCTACGTTGATCAAAGGACAATTTCCCAACTACCGAAGAGTGATACCTGCTCAGCAGACAAATACCTGCATTGTACCCACTGCAGAAATGAACGAAGCATTGAAACGCGTATCATTACTCGTAGAAAACAAAGCAAAACGGGTATATATAGACATTGAGGCTGGAGGAATTACTATCAGCTCAGAAGAGAGTGATTTTGGTCAGGCTCAAGAGATTATCCATTGTGATTATCAGGGAGAGAGTTGCCGAATTGCCATGAATTATTCGTATCTGGTAAGTCCTCTTCGCGTAATAGAAGGCAATTCATTTGCCCTCTGTTTTACCGAATCAAACAAGGCAGTTACTGTTCGGCCTGAACCAGAAAAAGACTACTTCCATATCATCATGCCTATGCAGATAGACTAATGAAGTTTCAATCGATAGGATTCCATAATTTCAGGAACCTTGCTGATTCACTGATCGTTACTGATACAAAAGAAGTTATTCTTGTCGGTATCAATGGGCAAGGAAAGACTAATTTTCTCGAAGCACTCTATCTGTTGTGTTATGGATCCTCATTTCGTTCGGTAAACAGTCGTGAAATATGCAAGCATGGACAGCGTGAATTTTCTGTATCGGGGGTCTTTGCTGATGATGATGGAATTCAGCAACGGCTCCTATTTCGATTTTCTGAAGGAAAACGTGAAATACGCATTGATGGAAAAGAAATTCGCGATAGAAGAGAGTTGTTGTACCATGTGCCGTGTATTGTTTTCTGTCATGATGATATTGAATTTGTCCGTGGTACTCCTGAGAGCCGACGAAAATTCTTTGACCAGACAATGTCACTTTACAATCCCCTTTTTTTTGATGATCTGAGGCGGTATCGACTCGTTTTAAAACAACGCAACGCAGCTATTAAAGAACAGTACTATACCCTTGTTCCTGTGTATGATGAACAACTTGCCCAACTTGGCATGGTCATTCAGGAGCAGCGAAAACAGGCGGTGAGTGAATTCAATACCCTTTTCGGACCACTGTATCGTGAAGTGAGCCAGACCGATGCCCAGATGCATATTGTATATAAACCTTCATGGGGGGATTGTGAAACGGTCGAAGATGTTCGGGATAAACTTGAACGCACCTTTGATCGTGATATCCGTATGCAGACTACGGCAAGTGGCATTCACCGTGATCAATTTATCGTAATGGATGCATCAGTTCCTTTTGCATCCAGTGGTTCTACCGGGCAAATGCGTCTTGCTTCGTTACTATTTCGAATTGCCCAGGTACAGTCATACCGGGAAAAAACCGGAAAATATCCCATTGTACTCATTGATGATGTGTTACTTGAACTCGATATGTACAAGCGTGAGCTCTTTTTAGATAAGTTGGGAGGATACAGTCAGGCCTTCTTTACCTTTTTGCCCGATGAACACTATTTTTCCGAGATGGGTGCTTCCGAGGCCTTGACCTATCGGGTGGAAGATGGGACCTTTATGCCGATATGAAAGAGAAAACCACTCAAGAATTACTTGAGATGCTCTTGTCCCGGTTGCACATTGATGAAACAAACCCCATGATGGGAATACACAGATCATGGATGGAGATTGTCGGACCTGATATTGCTGTACATGCAAAAATTTTGGATATCAAAGGGAGATCTCTTATTATTGCAACGGACCATCCGACCTGGAGTTCGCTTCTTCTGATGAAGAAAAAACAGATTATTGCTCGGGTGCAGGCACAATTTCCTGAACTGGGGATTACCCATATTGTGGTTCGCTCCCGTTCAGAATAGAGGATTTTATATGGAAATTAAGTTAGTATTATCTGATGTAGATGGCGTTTGGACCGATGGAGGCTTTTATTTCACCGAAGAAGGTGAGATGATGAAAAAGATTTCCGTCTATGACGGATGGGGAGTTCGCTATTGCAGAAATCTGGGAATTCCCGTTGGGATCATCACCGCTGAAGAGTCGGCAATGGCAGTTCGAGCTGCCGAAAAGTTCAAGACTCCGTACATCTATTCGGGCGTGAAAGAAAAACTGCCTGCCGCACAAAAGCTTTGCGAAGAACTAGGGATTACCTTACAGGAGACCGCATATATCGGAGACGATCTGAACGATCTTCCCCTCCTGTTGGCTGTTGGATATAGCGGATGCCCGGCAAATGCAAATAAATGGGTACGTGAGCGTGTTGATTATGTATGCACCACGAAAGGCGGTGATGGAGCTTTCCGCGAATTTGTTGAATCACTGCTGCAGCATACCACCGAATTTGCAGATCTGGTTACCTCATATGCAACCTATGGGGTCTACAAACCGCAATAAGGCACAACATGACTGATACAAAGAATCTTGAACAGAACCTGCATACCGCGTTACCGTTTCTTTCGGGTGGAATTGCTCAGATTGCCTATGTGGTAGAAGATCTCGAGCGTACTGTACAATCGTATTATGAGCTGTTCGGTATTGGCCCGTGGCATTTTTACACCTACGGGTATCCGCTGGTTCCGGTTATGAAACGGTATGGAAAACCTGCAGATTATGCCATGCGTGTTGCCCTTGGCAACTGCTCTTCAATGCGCATTGAACTCATCCAGAACATGTATGGTGACACGGTGTATCGGGAATTTATTGAAAAGCATGGATATGGAATACAGCATCTCGGGGTGCTGGTTACCGATATGGAGCAGGCCCTTTCGCAGGCACGGCAGGCAGGTCTCACCGTAACCATGGAAGGTGCAGGATTCGGATTGGACGGTGATGGCTATTATGCCTACTTGGATACGGAAGAATTACTTGGAACAACGTTTGAACTTATTCAACGGCCGGCAAGAAGACATCCTCCAGAGAAAATCTATCCCTCAGAGTAAAAAACGCTTTCATTCAGCAGCAATTCTTTTTCTATCAGGAGTATACAGATCTGATCATAACATCTTTACTACTTGACATTATTCAGGTGCGGGCTATATACTGCCCCCTCGGGAGACTGCTCCCGCAAAACTGATTAAATCCGCGTAAAGCGATATATATTTGGAGATTTCCCCATGAAGAGAACTTATCAGCCTAGCAGAACAAAGAGAAATAGAAAGTTTGGTTTTAGAGCACGTATGTCAACCAAAGGCGGGCGGTTGATCCTTGCAAGAAGAAGAGCTAAGGGCAGAAAGAAGCTTACCGTCTGCGATGAGAAAAAGCCTTACTAAACAAGAAATTGTAAAAAAGAAGCCTGAAATTGATGCGATATTCCGCAAAGGTAAGAAATTCTCCTGCTCCGGGGTCCGCCTCATGGTTGCACCCAATGGTCTGCCTGTGAACAGAATTGTGGTGATTCCGGTGCGGCATTATGGGAATGCTGTACAACGGAATCGGATCAGGCGACAAATTAAAGAGATTTGGAGAAATGAAAAACCCGGTTTCTTTTCAGGCTTCGATTTTGCGTTTGTGGTGTATCCAGGGAAGGCTGTTGATTATGAGACACAAAAAAAACAGTTAACGCAATTGTTCTCACAGGCAGGATTATATCTTGTCCGATAGTTCATATTCCTTTCCTGCAAGCACCTCACCAATGATATCTGATCAGGAGTGGATATGGACAGAAACACCATCCTTGCAATCGTCCTTTCAGTAATTGTTATCTCTGTTGGGCTTACCATACAGGCAACATATTTCGCACCGGAACCGATTCCTGAAAGCACTGCAGTGCAGAGTGAGAACGTAGAACCGGCTACTATACAGCAGCCGAATGTTCCCGTTTCCTATGCACAGTCAGCTCAGGCATGGAATAGTGGGGTAAGTGGATCATTTACTCAGACGGGAGCTGCAACTGCTACCGAACGCTTTACTTTTGAGACCGATGTATTTCTGGTGGAATTTGACCCCATAGGTGCAGCTGTTTCAAGTCTTAAATTGAAAAATCACCTTGATGAGGGACAGCCGGTTGAGCTCATCTTTAACAACGGTGATTATCCCCCCGCATTTTCTCTCTATGCCGGGGATGATATTACCAACCCCATCGATGCATCATTCAATTATCGTATACTCGAAGATCGTGTAGAATTTTCTCAGGAATTTGCCATGGTCGGTGATGATGGATCTGAAGCTGAATCGTTTACGATGATTAAAACCTATCGTTTTGGTCCTCATGACTACCTCTTTGAGTTATCGGTTGAGATTGTGAATTCACAGAATAAGGCCATTCCACTGAACTACAATGGATTTGCCTACACCCTTGCATTTGAACCGCAACTGGGTCCTGAGTTCCATGAAGCACCAGATGGGAACTATACCTATCGAAAGTTCTATATCGAACAGGATGGGAAGAAATCTTCTCCAAAAATTAAAGATGGATTGTATCAGACCGATGAGTTCATCACCTGGGCAGCTATTGCTGGAAAATACTTCTCGGTAATCGGTATCCCCGATGCAACTCGCTATGCGATCACGCTCACTGAACGGACTTCAGAAGATATTCCTCTTGAGTCTCGCATGTATTTTTCCCGTCCTGCCTATCGAACGGCATCAGGTAGAGATGTCTTCAGATTCTATATCGGGCCGCAGCTGAACCAGCACATGGCTATCTACAACGATGCCCAGGATAATGGATTCGGTCTTTCCAATCTCCATCTGGAAAAAGCTCTTGATACGAGTTCCTGGCTTGGATGGCTGGAAACGATTCTTAAATGGCTGCTGCAATTCTTCCATAATTTGATTCCTAATTACGGAATAGCTATTATACTTTTGACCATTCTGATTAAGATTGTGCTCTATCCGTTCAGTAGAAAGAGCATGCAGTCAACATCAAAGATGCAGGCACTGCAACCCCAGATGGAAGAACTTCGAACAAAGTACAAGGACAATCCAACAAAGCTCAATCAGGAGATGGGAGAACTGTATAAACGAGAGAAGATCAATCCCCTTGGCGGTTGTCTTCCCATGTTGTTCCAGTTCCCGATCTTCATTGCGCTGTATGGACTGTTAAATAAACACTTCGAACTGCGTGGAGCTATGTTCATCCCGGGATGGATTGAGGACCTCTCACTTCCCGAATCTATCTTCCATTTCGGTTCAGTTTCTCTGCCGTTCATTGGAAGTGATATCCGATTGTTACCGATTCTCTATGGAGCCTCAATGATCTTCTCCTTTAAGATCAGCCAGGCTGGAGGAGCTTCCACACAGAGTGGAATGACCGGTAAATTCATGATGTACGGTATGCCGATCATGTTCTTCTTTATCCTGTACAATGCACCTGCTGGATTGTTGCTCTACTGGATGGTGATGAACGTCATCTCAATCGGTCAGCAGGTATACATGAATAAAAAGCGTTCACGCGATACAGAATCGGGTGCAAAACTTACTCTGCAGCATCAGGGAAAGAAACAGGGGAAACAGAAATAAGTATTACCAGGAGACGGTATATCATGATAAGAGAATTTGAAGGTAAAACAGAGTTGGAAGCCATTGCCCTTGCGATGCAGGAGCTTCAGCTGGAACAAGACGAACTGGATATAGAAATCATTGATGCAGGAAAGCGGGGATTATTCAAAAAGAGTAATGTGCGCATTCGGGTCCATCTTTCTGATGATGAATTTGAAGAGGACTATGATGAAGAATTTACCGGAGATCTTGAAGAATACGAGCAACAGATCATAGATTTTCTCAGTACGGTGCTTACCAAGATGGGATACTCCGGTGACGTGCAGGTCAACTTCCGAAAGAACGGAAAACTAGGTCTGGAAATCATCAGCGATCACTCATCGATTATTATCGGAAAGAAAGGAAAGAATCTTGACGCACTCCAGTTGATTGTCAATGTCTATGCAGGTCAGCTCCAGCCGGGACTGAAAGTGGTAATCGACAGTGAGAATTATCGTATGCGACATGAAGAGCAACTGGTAAAACTTGCCTATCGATCCGCTGAGCAGGTAAAGCGAAGTGGCAGATCCAAATTGCTTGATCCGATGAACCCGTTTGAGAGAAGACTGGTTCATACTGCCCTGAACGACATTGAAGGGGTCACTACAAAAAGTGAAGGGGACGGACTGTTTAAGCAGGTGAGAATCTCACTAGATGATGAACTACCTCCTTTACGTCGGCAATAACGGGGCATCGTAATGGAAAGACACGGCAGCATGCTTTTTACGAGTGAATCAGTGAGTGAGGGGCATCCAGATAAAATTGCTGATCAGATTTCTGATGCAGTTCTTGATGCATGTCTTGCACAAGACAGTCAATCTCGGGTTGCCTGTGAGACGTTTGTCACCACAGATCGGGTCATTGTAGGGGGAGAGATCACCACCCATGCTCAAATAGAAGTTGAGTCTTTAGTACGTGATGTAGTTCGTGATATCGGGTATACCTATCCCGATTCAGGATTCCATTACGATACCTTGACAGTGATGGAATTTCTCCATCAGCAATCTCCTGATATTGCTCGAGGCGTTGATGCTACAAGCAGTGTATCCGGAAAGCAGGGAGCTGGGGATCAGGGTATGATGTTTGGCTATGCATGTAGTGAAACACCTGAGTTGATGCCTGCTCCAATCATGTTCAGTCATCGAATCCTGCAGCGAGCCGCCATGTTACGGAAAAATCAGGATGTTACCTGGCTTCGACCCGATGCAAAGGCACAGGTAACCGTGGTGTATGATCATGGAAAGCCGGTCGGTATTGATACGGTCGTAATTTCACACCAACATGATGAGCAAGTCTCGAATAACGAGATTGAAGAGTACCTGCGTGAACAAGTAGTACAGCCGGTTCTGGGGGCTTCGGGTTTATTATCAGAGAAAACCCGTTATCTGATAAATCCTACCGGTCGTTTTGTCATAGGAGGACCTACCGGTGATGCTGGTCTTACCGGACGAAAGATCATCGTGGATACCTATGGCGGTATGGGTCGACATGGTGGAGGAGCTTTCAGTGGAAAAGATCCCTCTAAGGTCGATCGATCAGCTGCTTATATGGCGCGATTAGTGGCAAAGAATCTCGTCTCCTGGGGCCTCTGTTCCCGTTGTGAAGTTCAGTTCTCCTACGCAATCGGAGTTCCTGACCCGGTAGCGATTCTGGTTGACACCTTCGGCACCGGTGCTGTTGATGATGCTGAGCTGGAAGCTCTCGTGAGAAAAGAGTTTGATCTCAGTCCATCAGGTATTATTGAACAACTTGATTTACTCAGGCCGATCTATCGTGCCCATATGAACTATGGTCACTTCGGAAAACCTGGGGTACCGTGGGAAATTGTTCGAAAGAAACCAGTCTGATCGATTACCATTCTTAATTCCGCTAAAATTATCACTAGCTTTAGTCAGGAAAAAGAATCTCCAATAAGAGTATCCGCACTGATCGAAATTGCTGCAATGAATTGGACAGATGGCTTGCAGAATGGCCGATTCTCGGAGGCGTGGATGATGGAGAGATTCCATAGCTTGTTCGATTTATATGTGAAAGCGTGATGAGTATGTACTAAAATCGATCATGGTGGGTGTTACAGTGCACGTTTTTCATAAAACTTCACTGCAAGAGTAATCGAGCATATAAAGAGAGCTATCCATGCAAGAATTGCTAGGATACTGACCACTATGGGTATGGTTGATACGGTTACTCCCAAGGAATCGACAAGGAGCGAGATAAGAACTATGAGAGCGCCCAGTAGTGCGAATACAGCGATATTTACCATACGGCTTTGCAGGTACCCGAGTTTGAAATAGATGGGGAGGTATCCGTAGAGAAGAATTGTGGCTACAAAGAATGAAGTAAGAGCATCTTCCCAGGAGATGATAAAGGTATCAGGTCTGATATTGGCTAGGGTGAGCAATCCTCCAAAGATGCCACTGAGAACTATGACGTTGATAATAGTGAGAAATCCACTGGTATAGCGGGCATACACAAGCTCTGCTCTGCTGATGGGAAGGCTGGCGAACAGACGATCCATTTTGTAAAACCCCTCATAGGAACAGACTGACATGGTCCAGAAGATTGCAGCTCCGATGGATACGGTGATATAGGGAGATGTAAAAGTTGTGTTCGAACCTGATGAGAATGAAAACATGAGCATGATGATGAAAAAGAGCATGAAGAAGAGGGTTCGCTTCTGTAGTATGAAATCTTTGCGTACCAAGTTACCAATGGTGATGACGGTGTTCATGGTTGAACTCTCCTTTTAGTCATGTAAAGCATTATATCATCGAGTGAACAGCGTTCGATGACCAATTGGTTTCCAAAGTTCTTCTCGATCGTAGCCACATCGTCTGTGAGCCCTTCAAATCCGTAAGCATGTTTGGTGTACCCAACCAGTGGTAATCTTGCATCAGGCCCAGCTGTATCAAGGATTTCCAACGAACCACGGACTATCCGATATTGCTCCAATACATCATCCTTCTGAAGGGTAAATATCTGCTGTCCATGGTTAATGAGACAGATGTAGTCGGCTATCCGTTCTAGATCACTGGTGATATGGGTGGAGAAGAACACTGAAGCCTCCTCACGGGTTATATAGTCTTGTAGGAGTTCGAGGATTTCATGACGGGATACAGGATCAAGTCCGCTAGTCGGCTCATCCATGACAATCAGTTGTGCATGATGGGAAAGAGCGATCGCGGTGACGAATTTCATTTTCATTCCTTGTGAGTATGTCTTCAGCGGTTTGTTTGCCGGCAGTTCGAAGAGTTCGAAATACCGGGAAAACTCCTGCTCATCCCATCGTGTGTAATAGGTACGTATGAGATCCTTCATTACCTTGGGAGTGATGTCGTCATAGAGGCACGGTTCATCATAGACGAACCCTATGCGGTCCTTTACAGATCGTTCGGCATGGGTATCATCGGCAACCGATGTTCCGAAGAGATGAATCGAACCCTTATCAGCCTTGAGGAGATTCATGATCAACCTGATGAGTGTGGTCTTGCCACTCCCATTCGGACCAATGCAACCGAGGATATAGCCGGCCTCCAACTGTAATGAGATATCGTTCAGAGTGAATCCTTCAAAGGTCTTCGTGACATGCTGCAATTCCAATATGGGTACCATGGATATTTTCTCCTCTATCTCACTGTCTATTGGCCTGCTCAGTGTCCCTATAGAGACGTCCGACGATGGTATGTACTTCCTCTTCGGTTACATTGAGCACCGTAGCCTCCTGGATAGCGACTGCAAGCAACAATTCGATACGTTTACGTTGACTCTTGGCCAAATCCTTGTCATTTATGTCGATAACATAGGAACCACGTGCCGCAGCTGTATTGATGAATCCAGCTCGTTCTAGCTCCTCATAGGCCTTCTTTACGGTGATGACGCTGATATGCAGTTCTTGAGCCATGAAGCGAATAGAGGGAAGCTTGGTCCCTCCTGGCAATGCTCCGGTGAGTATCTGTTGGGTGAGCTGGTCCTGTAGTTGTTGGTAGATGGGAATGTCCGAGCGTGGTGAAATGGTCAGATTCACACAACCTCCTTGCTAGCAACCGAGAATCGTACGGTCCTTATCAATACTGTATATACTGTATATACTGAACATATACAGTATGTCAAGAAGAATTTTCAATGAATATATTCCATCCCTAAGATCACTATTTTCTCTATCCTTTCAGGAGCTCAACTTGATGGGTAATGGCGCGAACCTAACGCCTGTGTCCAGACATGTTCGCAATTTCGTGTTGAATAAGTCATGAGAAGCCACACTCATCATGCAACCTCTTCCAATTTCAATCTCTGTTCAGTCAACGACTGAACACTCACATATGCTCTTCCCGATTGCCACTCCTCCTCATACTCGATGAGGTAGGCTGTGATCAATCGAATGTATGAATCCTTGTTTGGGAAAATACCCACAACCTTCGAACGTCTACGAATCTCTCGGTTCAATCGTTCCAGGGTGTTGGTGGAGGATATCTTGCGATGGTCTATCTGGTCGAACCGATAGAATTGTAGAGAATCCTCCAATCCCTCTTCCAGACACCTGATTGCCTCAGGAAATAGTGCTTCATAGGATTCCATGAATGATTGGGCATAGGAACGGGCTTGCTTTTCATCAGGCTGCAACCAGATGTGTTTCAGCTGCTTGGCGAAGTTGTCCTTATGCCTATGTCCCACGCACGCAAGAATATTACGCATGAAATGGACTTTGCACCGTTGCCATGATGCTCCGATAAATTCTTTCTTAATGGCAGCTTGCAGGCCCTTGTGGGCATCGCTGATGCACAGCCAGACCCGTTCGACTCCTCGGTCCCTCAGATTCTGGAACAGGATACGATACGTTTCTTCAGATTCGTTGTGCATCGGTTCAACAGCGAGAATCTGGGCAGTACCATCAAGAGTGACCCCTTTTACTACCAGTACCGCCATACTC
>Ga0334895_1000551_pt1 | contig 48916 bp, 47 predicted proteins | sample GraSluR3_MG_7_FD_207229 | JGI IMG/M metagenome (GOLD analysis project Ga0334895, IMG submission 207229) | Sludge microbial communities from methane-producing bioreactor in Wageningen University, Netherlands - Granular Sludge_31_05-R3 | ecosystem: Engineered > Bioreactor > Anaerobic >... | reverse complement strand
CGCGCTCCTCGGGAGCATTGTCAATCGAATCAAATGAACGAATCGAACTGCCCGTCTTGCGAGCAAGTACCATCGTCATCGCCGCCGTCAACGTCGTCTTGCCATGGTCTACGTGACCAATCGTACCAACATTCACGTGCGGCTTGGTGCGTTCAAATTTCGCCTTCGCCATAGCAGCGGAGCTCCTCCAATTCTTTTAAGCCCAGAACCAGGATTGAACTGGTGACCTCATCCTTACCAAGGATGTGCTCTACCGACTGAGCTATCTGGGCTTATATATCGTTCTCCCAATTGCGCAGCCAAAAAAACAGGGCCTTCGCCCAGATAAGATGACAATTATATACGGAAGGCCAACCCCTTGTCAAGAGCTATTTTCCGGCGATTTCCGAAAAGTCGGGCCGGTCAGCTTTCTTCCTTGTTGCTGGCTTCCTGATCATTTATCGGTCATTTCGGATCGATTTTGAAGGAAAATTGTTCATTCTTTTCGCACGTTCGTGCTATAGTGGTCTTTTGTGGGCGGGCCTTTCGGCGGGATATTTGTCGTCGAGGCTGAGTGGGGATTGCCATCGGCGGCCGGCCGCTCAGGGCTGGTTGAGCTCGTCCAAGCGGAGTTCGAGGGAGTCGAGCGGGGGAACATTCCAGATGGCCCGTTCTGAGTCGGTAATGGCGGTGTCGACCGGGAATAGATAGTATCGGCCCGCGGAGTCGACATTGAACTGGGTGCCATATTTCTGCCGGTCTTTGGACATAACCAGATAGCGATCAAGTGTTGCGGCAACGAGATAGCGGGCATCCTCGAAGCCCTGTCGGGAGGCTTCCAGGGCCAGATAGTGGGCCAGCAGATAGCACTCGAGGCAGGTAGCGGGGTCGGCGTGCTGGAGGATCAGGGCGGCGTTGGACAGGTCTTCCCCGCGCTTGATGGCGCCGGCGGCCAGCAGCTCAAAGACGACCCGTCGGTGGCGCTGGTCTGTCTCGTGGATGATTGAGTAGTCCAGAGTGTCGCCGGTCCTCAGGCGCTGGTCCTGCTCAACCATCTGCTCAAGTTTGCGGGAGACGGAGGTTACTTGCTCCACCGGTTGCGGGGAGCGTTCCTCGATACAGGCGGTTGTGAGCACACCGATCAGCAACAGCCACAGCGGGCCGAGCCAGAAGCAACGTGCTTTCGGGTTGGTGTTTTTCATTCGTCGGTTATCCCTGGCCAAAGAAAGCGGGAGACGAGACTCGAACTCGCGACCAACAGCTTGGAAGGCTGTGACTCTACCAACTGAGTTACTCCCGCATTGCAGGGTATAAGATTATTGGCGAGATGGGGCGCAGGCAAGTGTTTTCTGGTCGTAGGGGAACATCGCGAGGAACCAATCGCCTGAAAGGTCGGTTCTGGTGGTTAAAGTAGGGCTGTAGGTCGGAATCTCGCAGGTGGTCCGTCCGAGCGCGGGGTTGAGCATTCGCAGTTGAGACAAGTCGTCTTAGTCAGGAATGTAAGTGAACGAGCAATGGAGTCGGTGGCACACTTACCTGACGGTCGTTCTGCTTGTGGCCGTCGTCAGTTTTCCCTGGTGGCACAGCCATCCGGTGGCTGCCGACATGCCCATGCATACGGCTGTCGCCAAGGCCTTTGTTGAGTTGGTCTCCGGCGACACTCCGTCGGACTACCCCTATGAGATTGTCATCAAGGTTGGCCCGTATCAGGGGGCGCAATACATCCTCGCCCTGATTGTGGGCATACTGGGGCCGGAGTACGGAGCCAAATCCGCACTTTCGTTGTACGCACTCCTTTCGGTTTTGGGCGTGGGGTACCTCGTCGGCCGCATCAATCCTTCGGCGACATGGGAACGCCTGGTGGGAGTGCCTCTGGCGCTGAATTACTTCTTTCACTGGGGTTTCTGGCCATTTCTGATTTCGTTGCCGGTAGCATACTTCGCCGCCGGATACGCGCTTCGGGTGTCACATCCGATGCGAGTCGTGGCATCCGGGAGCCTGCTAAGGCTGTTGGTCTTCCTGCTGCACCCCGTCACGGCTGTAATCCTGGGAGTATATGACTTGCTGGCAGTCCTGCTCGGCATCTCAGATACAGATCGCTGGAAACAGCCGCGAAGATGGCGCTGGATAACTCTGTGTGGATACTGGCTCGTACCTGGATTTCTTGCGGTGCTGGCGTTTCTGTTATCTGAGAGTACGAAGTCCTTTGCGGGGTGGGGTAGTATCACGAAGCAGGCGATTCAGCTTGTGCGACCGTTCTACATAACGCAGCACTGGTGGGAGGGGCTGGTTCCGTTCGCCGGCTGGCTTGCAGTTGCTTTGGCAATGGCTTTCATGGCGCTTCGTCAGCGCAGATGGCCGGGGATCGGGATTGCGGGAGCATTCCTGATACTCGTTGGCATAATGTTTCCGCGAGAGGCCTTCATGGGGGGATGGGAAATTGGGGCAAGGTTTGTTCTGGTGGGCGCGGTGGTGGTGACGGCCTCGTGGGCCACTGCGGCTGTCGCCGCCAAGCGAGCCGTCCTCCTGTGGATTGTGGTGGCAACGGTAGTGAACGTGGTTGCAGGCCACTGGATGTGGAACCGTCACAGCCCGTCACAGGAGCGACTAGTGGCCGCACTGTCGTTGAAGACCCAGGAGGCGATAGTCACGACAGACCTCGAGCGGCGCGCCAATCAGCCCAGTGTGGACTTCGGCCGCCATGCCGGTGTGTGGGCGTGGTGTCTGGGCATTGCTGGTGATGCCTATAACGACGTCGCCAGCCAGCGCACCTTTGGACCAGTCAGGCACCGCCGACTGCACCTTGACGCAGACTCAGCGGATCAGAACGAGCGGGTCGATATCCTCTACCATCCTTATGGTACGGGAGGCATCGACAGCCTGATCAATGGTCAGCTTCTGTATCAGGATTCTATCTACACAATGTACCGGATCGAGTGAGTGTGCGGAGCGGTCGGCTTGCTGAGGTTACATCTTCAGACGAATGCCGTAGTCAGCAGGGAAGCGCTCGTAGAACGGGTGCATAAGTTCCTTGTCGGCGGGATCATAGTACACCGGGATCGGGCGCCAGTGATGCACTATGATGTCCCTCGTCCAGACCTCACCATGTCGCGTGAGCTTTTCGCGAAGAGACGAGTTCCGCTTCCGGGTGGAGCCTTTGCAGTCAATGTGGTGGGTTAAGGCCCAACGGCGGGGATGGTATGCCTGTTCCTGGGTAACGAACTCAGCCAGTTCCGCAGTGAGATCGCCGTAGCTGAAGAATCGACCGGTGTGCTCGTTAATGAAGGTACTCGAGCCGATTCTGGCATTGTTGAAGATGCCGACAGGGACATCGGCGAGCAGCGATTCGGTGACGGCCACACACGATCCCTCATTGGCGGTCGTAATGATGCTCACCCGCGCCGACTGAAGGGCGGCGATGAGTTCGTTCTGGGGCAAGGCCACACGGATGGTCACCTGATCCTCAACGCCGTACTGACGAGCTTCCCTGATAAGCTCATCGGCATCTCGGTTTTCCCACGGCACACCCAACAACAGGGCGGTCATCTTTCGGGGGGCGTCACGTAACGCACTAAACAACAGGTAATGGCGCTTATAGGCAGCGAAGTTGGCGAGCATCACTATGTCGTGCTCTTTCCGCAATCCCGGCTGTGGAGCGAACAGATCAGCGTTGACCCAGTTGGAAGCCAGCAAAGGCAGGGCGGTGACGCCCGGGAGGAACCGGGCGAAGGTGTCAAGGTCGGCAAGGTTGCTCACGAGAGTGAACAGCCGGCCGGGCCACATTTTCTCCGCGAGCAGCATTGGCAGATCGTACGGCGGCGACCAGGTAGGCGACAGCAGCAAGTGGTAGTCCCGGCTGAGGCGCTCCAGGTCTGCGTGCCTGAGCAATCTGAGCCAGTGATCCTCGAACGCCACCAGCAGCACCCCCTTCTCGTGCGGACCGTTGGGTGGTTTGAGGATAATTGCTTTCTGGATGTCGCGGGATGCGGACTTGGGAAACAACTCGTCCCAGTCGAGTTCGTGACTATTGAGGGCATCCAACCGCTCCCGGATTTCTGATTCGAGGTGGAAGCGATGGGACAGCAGGGGCGTGAGGCGGGCGGCGCGGCACAGCTCGATGATTCGCCATGCTGCCTTGGTGCCGGAGCGGGCTTTGCCGACACTGTGGCGGGCGGTCAGGTAGCTGGAGAAGAGCCAGCGAACGGTGGGGTTGTAGCGCATTCCCCTGATGATGCTGGTCGTCAGGTGCATACGGGAGGCTCCGCCTCAGATTCGTGGTCGCTGTTGACGCCGCCGCAGATCATTCACCACCCGATGGAGACACACCCCAGTGTAGTTTGCTTTTGACCAGTCGGTAGAAGGAGTCCTCGGGGAAGACGATGAATTTGGCCGGGAAGCCGGCCTGGGTGACGATGACGCGATCGGTGTCGATCAGCGGCGCTGTCACCTGCCCATCGAGCGTGAGACCGGCAACCCCGTGTTCGCTGTGAATGCGCAGCTCGAGGACATCGGTGGGGTCGAGGATCATCGGTCGGGTGGACAGGGAGAAGGAGCTGATGGGGACGACGAGAGTGGCTCGCATTTTGGGATGGACGATTGGTCCGCCGGCGGCGAGGGCATAGGCTGTGGAGCCGGTGGGAGTTGAGATGATCAGGCCGTCGGCGCGGTAGGTGACGATGTCCTCACCGTTGACCTTGAGATTGATATCGATCAGACGGCTGACAGGGCCGTTGTCGACGACAACATCGTTGAGCGCAAAGGGGCTTTCGAGGCCCGGTTTGCCCTGGACGTCGGCCCTCAGGAGCATGCGCTCCTCGATCTGGTACTGGCCGGCGACGATGGAGTCGAGGGCATGGAGCAGGTCGCGGGGTTTGAGCTGGGTGAGGAAGCCGAGTGCCCCGAGGTTGATGCCGAGCAGGGGCGTGCCCACTCGTCCGACGGCGCGGGCGGCGGCCAACATGGTGCCATCGCCGCCCATCGATATGATAATGTCGACCTCGGAGGCAATGGCGTGCCGTGGGGCGGTGGGCAGACCGTCGGGGATAACGCCCCTGAGCTGCTCGCTGAAGAGGTAATCATGTCCCTTGCGGCGCGACCAGTCAAGGAAGCTTTGCAGGGCGGCCGTGGCGCCCTCTCGTTTCAGATTGGCGATAACACCGAAGCGCATGCAATCGGTCCTTCCCTGCGTAATACTGCCGCCGCCGTGCGTGCTATTTGGCGGCGGTATCCTTCTTGCGCGAGTTGCCGTTGCGACGGAGCATGAGTCGCTGGAAGAACCCCGGTTCGTCGGCACTCCTGGTTTCCGTCTCATCCTGCTCATTGCTCTTGTCAGTCACAGCGAGGGAAACGATGGTGTTGAAAATTGATTCCTCATCGAGACCAACGCGCTGGAGCAGGAGATTGAGCTGCCCGTGCGTGACAAATTCATCCGGGATACCAAGCGCGGTAAAGGTGCCACCATACTCTTTCGAGAGCAGGAAGGCAGAGACCGCCTGTCCGAACCCGCCGCGCAGGGCGTTTTCCTCGAGAGTCACAATCGCTCTGGTGGTGGCGGCGATGTCGGCAAGCATGGTTTGATCGAGCGGTTTGACGAAGCGGGCGTTCACCAGCATGGCAGAGATGCCTCGAGAGGCAAGCCTGGAGACCACATTGCGGGCCGTGTGCACCATGCTGCCGACGGCCAGAATGGCGATATCTGCTTTCGGGGAGAGACGTTCCCATGCCCCCCATTCGATCGGGAGTACCTCGGGGACCATCGGTTCGGGAATGGTTGCGCGGGGGTAACGAATCGCAACCGGTCCCTTCAGATCGTGGTCGGCAGTGTAGTGGAGCATAGCGCGCAGTTCATTGCCGTCTTTGGGCACGGCGACAGTCAGGTCCGGGACGGTGGCAAGATAGGTGAGGTCGAAGACTCCATGGTGCGTGGGTCCGTCCTCACCTACCAGTCCACCCCGGTCTAGACAGAATACGACGGGTAGTTTCTGCAGGGCAACATCGTGAATAATCTGGTCATAGGCTCGCTGCAGGAATGTTGAATAGATGGCAACGTACGGTCGGGCGGCGGCGGCGGCCAGCCCTGCGGCAAAACAGACGGCGTGCGCCTCAGCGATGCCGACATCGAAGAAGCGATCGGGGAATTGCTCGCCGAACTGCACCAGTCCGGTGCCGGAGGCCATGGCGGCGGTAATCGCGACAACATGTGGTTGTTTCTGAGCAAGCTCGAGCATGGTATCGCCATACACCCTGGTATAGGTGGGAAGCGGGGCCTTCTGCGAGGTGACCTTGCCGGTGATCTTATCGAATTTGCCCACCCCGTGAAACTGAAAGGGGTCATCCATGGCGGGTTCGTAGCCCTTGCCCTTGACGGTGGCGACATGGAGGATGACCGGCCCCTTGAGATTCTTGAGGTTCTGCAGGGTGCGAACCATGGAGGGGATATCGTGGCCATCGAGGGGCCCGAAGTATTTGAAGCCCAGTTCCTGGAAGAGCATGCCGGGAACGAGGAGGGATTTAACGGACTGCTCGATTCGTGAGATAGTCTTGCGGATCTTTTCGCGGCGTTTGAACTTGCCGGTCAGTTCCCATACTTCGTTGCGGAGCTTGGTAACGGTCTCGTGGGACATGATATGGGTCAGGTATTTGGACATGCTGCCAACGTTGCGTGAGATAGACCAGGTGTTGTCATTGAGGACGACGAGCAGGTCCTTCTTGAGGGCGCCGGCATTGTTGAGGGCCTCGAAAGCGAGTCCGCCGCTCATGGATCCATCGCCGATAACGGCCACGACTTTGTAGTGCTGGTTGGCATTGTCGCGGGCGGCGGCAAAGCCGAGAGCGGCCGAGATGGAGGTTGAGGCGTGTCCGGCGCCGAAGGGGTCATATTCGGACTCGGAGCGCTTGGCGAATCCGGCCAGTCCGCCGAACTGGCGGAGGGTGTGCATGCGGTCACGGCGGCCGGTGAGCAGCTTGTGTGGATAGACCTGATGACTGACGTCCCAGATGAGTTTGTCGGCAGGCAGATCGAAGACGTAGTGGAGGGCGACGGTCAGTTCCACTGAGCCGAGATTGGAGCCAAGATGCCCGCCGGTCCGGGAGACCATCGAGATGACCTCCTGGCGGACCTCGTCGGCCAGTGGCTGGAGTTCATCGATCGACAGTTTCTTCAGATCGGCCGGCGTGCGGATGGTGTCAAGTATGCTCATATACTAAACTGTTACGCTGCCAGTCAGCGTCGTCTTTGACCGATATACAGGGCGATGCTTCTGAGCAGGTTGTCATCGTCGTGAGCAAAAACGCTCACGGCTTCGTTAATTAAGGAATCGGCGTCGTGTCGCGCTTGTTCCAGGCCAACCGCGGCGGGATAGGTAGCCTTCTGGCGCGCGCTGTCAGCACCGGTCGTTTTACCGAGAGTCGCCTGATCGCCTTCTATGTCGAGAATGTCATCGATTATCTGAAACGCGAGGCCGGTCTTTTCGCCATACGTTGACAGTTTCAGCAGGGTCGGCTTGTCAGCACCGGCCAGAATGGCGCCGAGTCTGACGGAACAACGGATCAGGGCACCGGTTTTTCGCCGATGGATATTGATGACATCCTCACGGGTAACGGGCTGGCCCTCGGCCTGTATGTCAGCCATCTGGCCGCCCAGCATGCCCAAAGTGCCGATGGCCTGGGCGAGTTCCACGACGGCCAGCGTGGAGCCGGTGCGGGCGATCAACTCAAACGCGATATCGTGCAGGGCGTCGCCGGCGAGTACGGCGGTTGCTTCATCGAACTGCTTGTGGCAGGTTGGCTGCCCTCGGCGCAGATCGTCATCATCCATACACGGCAGGTCGTCATGGATCAGCGAGTAGGTGTGAACCAACTCCAGCGCGGTCATGGCGTAGCGTATTGGCTGGGAGCGGCCGGGGTCCTCTCCCCCGCAGTATTCATAGGCCGCAAGAGCGAGAATGGGCCGCAGGCGTTTGCCGCCGGCCAGGGCGGAGTAGCGCATGGCCTGATGCAGCAGGGTTGGATCGGTATCGGCCGGAGGCAGATGCATATCGATGAGGTCATTGACCAGCGCCCGCCCTTGGTCGAGATACCGGCGCAGATCGATGGCAGTGGTCGTCACGTTTCGTCCTCCGAAGGTTCTGAGTCGAAGTCTTCCTCTACGGTCAGGCCGGCGTTTTCGGCGATGATCTTGATCTTCTTCTCGGCCTCGGACAGCTTCTCGTTGCAGAACTTTGCGATCTGCAGGCCCTCGGTGTACAGTTCGATAGACTGTTCCAGCCCGGCTTCATCGGATTCCATCAACTCGGTGATTTCCTCCAGTCGGTTCAGGGCGCTTTCAAAGTCTTTATACTTCTTTGCGTTCGGCATGACGCGATTTCTTTGCGTTCGGTATGGTCTCTTCTACACGGGAGATTATTGACCCATCGCCCAGGACTGTCTCGATTTGGTCTTTAGGATACACATCGGCTACTGATTTCAAAAGACTTTTTTTCGGAAGCCTGGAGGTCAGCGAGTAGCCCCGCCTGAAGGCCGCAAGTGGCGACACAGCATCGAGTTTGGACAATGCCAGGGCGAGGCGATGGGCCTTGTCGCGCAGGATTGACCGGCCGCGAACGTGCAACAGCGCGTGCAATCCGGCCAGCTCCTTGCGGTACTGAGCGACCATAGACAGCGGGCGGGCAAACACGGGGCGCTGCAGCAACCAGTCCAGTGTCTGGCGCGCGTGGCGCAGGCGGTCGCCAAGCAGGCGTGTCTGGCGCCGGGCATGGGCGGCGAGGTTCTCGGCGACGTCCGCGCGCGAGAAGACGGTCAGTTCGGCGGCGGCGGAGGGTGTCGGGGCGCGCAGATCGGCGACCAGATCGCACAGGCTGGTGTCGATCTCGTGACCGATAGCACAGACAACAGGCAGACGCGAACCGGCCACAGCGCGAACCGCGATCTCGGTGTTGAAAGCCCACAGATCCTCAAGGGAGCCGCCGCCGCGGGTGACGACTATGAGGTCGATATCATCGCGGGTATTGAAGTACTCGATCCCGGCCCTGACCGCAAGTTCGGCGCCGTCGCCCTGCACCTGGGCGGGATAGATGATCAGTTGTACGGCCGGGTTGCGTCGGCGTGCGATCTGAATGAAATCGCGCACAGCGGCGCCGGTCGGCGAGGTTACCAGCCCGATAGTCAGGGCGTATGCGGGTAGCGGTTGCTTGCGCTCGGCGGCAAACAACCCCTCGGCCGAGAGCTTCTCGTGCAACTGGCGGAAGGCCAGCTCCAGTGGACCGACGCCCACCGGCAGCAGTTTCTTGCAGTTGAGTTGATAGACGCCGCCTTTGGGGTAGACGGTAATGTCGCCATAGGCGAGCACTTTCTGGCCGTTTTCGGGCGTGAATTTGTGAGCGCCGGCCACTGAGCGCCACATGACTATCTTGAGGACTGAGTTTTCGTCTTTGAGATTGAAGTAGCGATGCCCCGAGGAGTGGTGGACGTAGTTGGATATCTCCCCCTCGACCCAGAGGTTGAAGAAGGACTCCTCGAGGGCGGTCTTGATCATCCGCGTGATGGCGGTGACGGTGTATGCCTTGGGCATCTGTTGCATGTGGGGAGTATATGGGTGCTGGGGTGGAAATAGCAATCATAAACGGGCATTGCCTGTTGATCAGGCCCCTGCCTGTTACCTGGACCATTTGCCGGTTATCGCCCCCTCGCATGGTACTCGAGTCAGTACAGACAGTCTGTCAAGCCCCTACATCTCAATGAGCGGTCTGCCATCGATGATCGATTCGCGGCGGCCGGTCATGTACCATTGGCACCATTCGTCGTTCTGCACCGAGGGGTCCTTGGTGATCACGACATAGAGGATGATCTCGCGCAGCTTGAAGAACCAGTGGCGCTGATCCAGCCATGAGCTTTCCAGGTCATTTTCCACGCGGTATCCGGTCCAGAGCTTCTCCCAGAAGTCACGGATGATGGAGCTGCGGTTGGGATCATCGATAAGATTGCGGCTCATGTACTTGTAGAAGACCGGCATGCACAAATCGTTGATGAACCAGTGCTACTGGCAGTCATCGAAGTCGAACAGCCAGATAGTGCCGTTGTGCAGGAAGAAGTTGCCCGGGTGGGCGTCCTCGTGGATGAGTCCATAGGCATCGGGCGGTGTTGGCAGGCTTTTCAGGTGGGAGAGAATACGCTCACCGGCGGCGATGATCTCGGCGTCGTCTTCGGGTAACCAGCGAGCGAAATCGAGTTCCTCGTCCTGGTGCCAGTGCTGGCGTCGCCAAGCGTGGTTGGATGGGGTGTAGTCTCGGGTAAGGCGGTGCATCCTGCCGATCAGGCGGCCCCAGGAGACATAGAGCTCATCGGTGAGATCGGCCTTGCGCAGGCGCTGGCCGGGGGCTTTCTGGAAAACGCAGGCAACAAAGTTGGAGCCATCGGGCGCGGGGATGGTGTGGGTCAGTTCGCCAAAGATGGATTCCACGGCGCGCGGGGTGGTGACTCCGTGGTCGGCCAGGTAGTTGACGAAATCGAGTTCGCCCATGATGTAGTCGGCGGTGCGGCGGACATCGTGGGCGAGTTTCATGATGTAGCTGTGGCCATCGCGAGTGAACTCATAGACGAACGATTCGAAGCCGCCAAGCTGTTTGCTGTCGGCCGGGGATACGCCCCAATGGGTGAGGGCGTGCTCGAGGATGTTATCGTTAAAGAGCCGGCGGGTTTCGGTGATCATTTCAGGTACGTCTTAATGGCCTCGGCCAGTTTGCGGTTGACGCCTTTCACCTCGGTTAGTTGCTCGGTTGTTGCTTCACGGATACGTTTGACGGAGCCGAAGTGTTTCAGCAGAGCATCCCTTTTGGCGGGACCGACTCCGGGGATGGCATCGAGGCGCGAAGCGATGGTACGCTTGCTGCGCACCTTGCGGTTGTAGGTAATGGCGAAGCGATGGGCCTCATCGCGCAGTTGGCGAAGGAGGATCAGACCGGGCGAACTGCGGCTGATGGTGAGGGGATCGGATTGGTTGGGCACATAGACTTCCTCGAGCCGTTTGGCGAGTCCGATGACGGGCTGATCATCATGACCGAGGTAGCGCAGTTCGGCCAGCACGGCGCCCAGTTGCCCTTTGCCACCATCGACGACGACGAGATCCGGCGGGGGTTTCTCGTGTTCGTGCAGGCGGTGGAAGTAACGTCCGACAATCTCGCGCATCATTTTGAAGTCGTCCTGACCGCGGACGCCCTTGATGCGGAAGTGGCGGTATTCGCTCTTTTTGGGCCTGGCGTTTTCGAAGTACACGCAGGAACCGACAGCATCGGTCTCGCCGGTATTGGAGATGTCGAAACAGGCTATGTGGACGGGCGAGTGGGCCAGTCCCAGATCATCCTTGAGGGCAGTGACCATCTTGCTGATGCGCTCAGACTGTTTGCGTTTCTGTATGAGGAGTTCATCGAGCAGCAGGCGGGCGTTGGAGGCGGCCAGATCGACGAGCCTGACTTTGCGGCCGATCTTCGGAGTGTACAGGTGGACCCTGCGTCCGCGCAGTTTGCTGAGCCAGTGTTCGAAGAGAGCCGCATCCTCTGTTTCGAGCGGGAGGAAGACCTCGTCGGGAAGGTTGGGTTGATGGTTGTAGTACTGGGCGAGGAAGGTTTCGACAACGACCGAGTCGGGTTCTTCGCTGTCGGCGGTGAGCTGGAAGTCCTGCCGTCCGATCAACACCCCCTGTCTGATCTGCATGACGACCGCTACCGCGTGGGAGCCTTCGCGGGCGACGGAGATGATGTCGCGGTCGACCATCTCCCCCACATCGACATTCTGTTTGAGCATGACCGCCCTGACAGCCTCGATCTGGTCGCGGCAGAGGGCAGCCTCCTCGAATTGCATCTGTTCGGACGCGCGGATCATGCGGCCGGTTAGATCATCGATCACTTCCCGGGGACGGCCGGAGAGTACCTTGATGACGTTGTCGACCTTACTGCGGTAGTCCTCTTGCGATTGCAATCCGGCACACGGCCCCTGGCAACGCTTGATGTGATAGTCGAGGCAGACCTGGTATAGTTTGCCCTGAGGATGCGGGATAGTGTAGTTGCAGGAGCGAACTTGGAAGAGTTTGGTGAGCAGCGCGACGGTCTGTCGCATATGGCGCGAAGAGGTGTAGGGACCGAAGTAGGTAGCGCCATCCTTCTCAAGGCGGCGGACGATCAACACCCGCGGGAAGGGTTCGTTGGTGGTGATTTTGATATAGGGGAAGTGCTTGTCGTCCTTGAGCATGACGTTGTATCGCGGTTTGTGTTCGCGGACGAGATTGGCCTCAAGGATGAGTGCCTCGACCTCGCTGGCAGTGACCATGAGGTCCAGATCGGCGACTCGGGCTACGAGGCGGTCGGTGCGCGGTGATGGCGTGCGGGCGTTCTGGAAGTACGACCGGACGCGGCTTTTGAGCACGCGGGCCTTGCCGATGTAGATGATGCGACCGGTATCGTCTTTGAACAAATACACGCCGGGAGCATCGGGCAGGTTTTGCAGTTTCAGCTTGAGGTTTTCGGTGAGTTTCTTCATGGCAAGAGCTATAACGCGCGGGGACGCCGGGGGTTCTCAGGGCGACTTGGAGGTATCGGGTTCGAAGCGGCGTCCGGCCACAAAGCGCTGTGCCCAATACTGCTCGCCGAGGCCGGAGATGATAACACCGCGCGACGTGGAGGCATGGACGAAACGGTGATTGCCGACGTAGATTCCGACGTGCGAGACCTTATGTCGGTCGGTTTTGAAGAAGACCAGGTCGCCGAAGTCCAGCAGGCTGCGGGCAATTGGCTGACCCTCGCGGAACATGTCGGCGACGGTGCGCGGGAGAATCTGGCCATTGTACTTGCGAAAGACAGTGCGGACGAAATCGGAGCAGTCCAGCCCCGGGTCATAGGCCGAGCTTCCGGAATACGGTTTGCCCAGATACTGCTGGATGATCAGGCCGAAACGGATGCGGTCGTTGGTGGTCGTCTTGCCCTCGGGTGGAGTCTCCAGCATGGGAGCATCGCCGCCCCCGCTCCGGTAGCGCGGATAGGGCGAACAGGCGCACAGCAGGAGGGACAGTATGAAGATGATGACAAGACGGGAGATCATGGTTTTGCTCTCACAGCCATTGAGCCAATGTGGGCAACGGTGGTCATGGCCGGTTACTTCTTCTGCGATTCCTCTGATACCGCTCAGGTGACTGTATGGCATGATGGGGGTGGTAATCAACAAAAACTGAGCGTTTTGGGGGACGCCGAGGTTCAGCCCCTTGTGAGCCACCACAGGTAAGCATGAACGAAAGGCGCGGCAAAGAGCAGCGAGTCGAACCTATCCAGCATGCCGCCGTGACCGGGAATCAGGTGGGAGGAGTCCTTAATGCCAATTGAGCGTTTCCACATGGACTCGACGAGGTCTCCGAGCTGACCGAAGACAGAGGCACCGACGGCGATCAGGAGGACATGGTGTACAGGGACGAAGTTGAATTTCCAAGCATACATGACAATGCCGATGGCCAGTGCGCCAGTGATACCGCCTGTGAACCCGGCAACGGTCTTGTTTGGTGAAACAGTGGGTGCAAGTTTGCGTTTGCCCAGCCAGCTACCGATTCCCATGGCGGCGGTATCGCCGACCCAGAGCAGGCCGAACACGAAGAGCATGGTGTCTCCGCCGTTGAACGACCCGACCCCGAGACCGAGGTGCAGCACTTGCGGATACAGCAGGCCGATGTACACGACTCCCCATACAAGGTGGGTGTGGCGGGTGAACAGCTCCTGCGGGGTTTGGCGCCCCATACCGAGAATAGCGCCGGAGAGAAGGAAGAAGGCGGCAACAACTGGTAAGGTGAGCATGACGGCGGGCAGGGCGGGGTCATCGTGCGCCCGAAAGTGCAGATACATCGACAGCACAACTGCGGCCTGTGCCAGCCAGAATTGCCAGTGGGAGAGGCCGATGCGTTCGGCACGGAGGAATTCGGTCATGGCGATCAGGGCAAACAGCAGAATCATGGCGAAAAAGGGCGTGCCTCCCTGGTAACTGATCCAGAGAATCAGGGGGATGAAGACAATGGCGACAGCAATACGAGCGATGAGGTTACGGCTCACTGGTCGGCTCCTGCGAGACACGGCCGAAGCGGCGTTCGCGACGTTGATAGGTGGCGACGGCCTCGAAGAGCTTCTCGCGGTCGAAGTCGGGCCAGAGGGCCTCGGCGATGAACAGCTCGGTGTAATGGGTTTGCCACAGGAGGAAGTTCGAGAGGCGATGTTCGCCTGAGGTGCGAATGAGCAGATCGGGATCCGGCAGATCGGCAGTGTACAGGAAGCTGGAGAAGGTTTCCTCGTCGATTTCGGACAAATCGAGGATTCCGGCGCGAACGGAGGAAGCGATGGCTTTGACGGCATCGAGTATCTCACGTCTACCGCCGTAGTTCAGGGCGAGGTTGAGGACCAGGCCGCGGTTGTCGGCGGTCAAACGAGAGGCCTCTCGCAGGACATCCTGTTGCGACTGAGGCAGGCCGTTGACGCGGCCGGTGGTGACCAGTTTGACATCGTTCTGCATCAACTCGTCGAGTTCCCTGAGTGTGGTGCGTGCCAGCAGTGACATCAGAGCCTCTACCTCATCGCGGGGACGTCGCCAGTTCTCGGACGAGAATGTATACAGCGTCAGGTAGGCCACCCGGATTTCGGCGGCGGCTTTGACAACCCGTTTGACGGCCTCGACGCCGGCTTCGTGGCCGAAGGTGCGCGGCTGGTTGCGTAGCGCCGCCCATCGGCCGTTACCGTCCATGATGATGGCAATATGGCGCGGGATCCTTTCCGGGCGAGCCAGAATCTGTGTTTTGAGTATGTCGGCGGCCGTATCATTCATGAGCGTCTCTCTTGTCAGATTCGCAGCAAAGTACGCAGAGGACTGGCTGCTGGCAAGTAACAAGGTGCGTGATTTCGCGCTACCAGTCGATGCGGAAGTTATCGATGGTGGTGATCCGGCGATGGTGCTCAGGGAACAGCACGCCGATCTCGGATACGTGGTCGGTTATCGTGTCAGGGAAGACAAAGCTGCCGGCCTGCAGGGTGAAGGAATATGTCTGGGAGAAGCTCTCCCGGGTGCTCTCGGACGGATAGGACAGGTGCAGACGGTGCGGATAGTGGAAATCGCGATTGATGATGGCCAGTCCGACGGGGCGAGGGTCGTTGAGGGAGTCGGTATCGAAGCCGATAGCGAGATCGACGCCGCCGGTGTCATTGGGGAAGAAACTGAAGGCATAGTCCATATCCATAACGTTGGGCGCGAAGAAATCGAGATCATCGAACCTGTTGGCTGTCTTGATATCGACAATCTGGCTGTCCAGCTGGAAGCCCGTGAAGTAGTAACGTGCAATGAGGGTATCGGAGTGCACGACTTTGCCCCGCTCAAGCTGTTCGTGGCGGCAGAAGACATCGAAGGAGTAGCGCGAGGAAGCCAGCAGCGAATCAACCGCACTCATGACTTTGGCCGAACTGGAGGTGTAGAAAGTCAGGATGCGGTTTTCCTGAGCCTGAGCCGGGGGCACTGCCACTGTCAGAGACAGAGTAAGGGCAACCAGGGCCGTGCAAAGTGTCGCGAGATTTTTGTTTGACATCAGTTCCTCAACATCGTTACCCTATTATCAGGAGTCAAATGCTTTCAGGCAATCTGCTCTCTCTTTGTATACGAAGTCAATTTTGGAAATATCCATGTGGCGTTGGCCTTTCGGGGGGGAGGTCGGCAACCATACGAAGGAGGATTTGCATGTTAGTTAAACATGTGCTTGAGAAGAAGAAACGTCCCAATGTCACTGTTCGTCCGGAGGCCTCGATCAAGGAGGCCATGGAGTTGCTGATGACGAACAAGATCCGGTGCCTGCTGGTGGTCAATGAGAACACTGATCTGGCGGGGATAATCAGCGTGACGGACATTTTCAAGGCGTCGTATCATGCTCCGGGCGACTTTCGGGAGAAGGCGGTCAGGGACGTGATGACGTCCGATGTCATTGTAGGGCTGATGGATGACGAGGTGAGTTACATCGCCGGCGTGATGACCAAGAACCGCATTCGGCATATCCCAGTGATGGACAACAAGAAACTGGCGGGGGTCGTGTCTTCGGGTGACATTCTCAAGGCTCAGGCCGAGCACCACAAGGTGGAGAATAGATACTTGCGAATGTACATCGAGGGGACGCACTCGGGCTAAGTCGGCTTCGTCAGGCACCCGCATTGCTGAATAGACAGCGGAAAGCCCGAGCAAGTGCTCGGGCTTTTTGTTCGATTATGGAGATATCTGTCGGGGCCTGCCGCTCAGACTTCCAGGAGGTCCTTTTCTTTGCGCTCGAGCAACTCATCAATCTTTTTGATGTTCTCGTCGGTGTACTCCTGAATCTGATCAAGGGCGTCGGCCTGCTGGTCCTCGGAGATCTCTTTGTCCTTCTGGGCCTTCTTGGCGGCGTCGTTGGCTTCGCGTCGGGCATTGCGTACCGCAATTCTGCCCTTTTCGGCGATGTCCTTGCATTGTTTGACGAGTTGCTGGCGTCGCTCCTCGTTGAGAGCCGGAACGGGAATGCGAATCGTCTGTCCGTCGGCGGAGGGGTTGAATCCGAGATCGGCGACCTGGATGGCCTTGATGATATTGCCGACGGTAGACTTGTCGTAGGCCTGAACTACCAGCAGACGTGGTTCGGGGGCGGTGACGGTTCCGAGCTGATTCAGAGGCATGGTTGAGCCATAGGCCTCGACGCGAACGGAGTCGAGCAACTGAGGTGTAGCCTTGCCTGTGCGGACTGTTGAGAACTCGCGTTTGACGGCCTCGACGCTTTTTTCCATCTTGTCTTTGGCTTCTTTGTACAATGCATCCAGCATAGTCAGTCCTCTATCGCTGCAGGGTTACGGTCTTTTTCAGGATATCAGGGTGCCGACATCTTCACCCAGAACAACCCTCCTGAGATTCCCGCGCGTGTGCAGATTCACGACCCGAATGGGTATGTGATTGTCCATGAGAAGCGAGATGGCAGTCGAGTCAAGCACCTTGAGGCGTTTGGTCAGCACTTCCATGTATGAGATTGAGGGGATGTACTGAGCATCGGCAATCTTGCGGGGATCGGCGGTGAAGACGCCGTCGACGTTAGTGGCCTTGACGAGTACCTCGGCCCCGACCTCAATGGCCCGCAGGGCTGCGGCCGTATCGGTGCTGAAATAGGGGTTGCCGGTGCCGGCGGCGAGGATGACCACGCGGCCTTTTTCCATGTGGCGGGTGGCGCGGCGCCGGATATACGGTTCGGCGAAGGACTCGGTTCGGACGGCTGACATGACGCGAACGTAGACGCCCATTTGTTCGAGGGCATCCATGAGAGCCAGCGAATTGATGATGGTTGCCAGCATGCCCATATTGTCGGCTGTCACGCGGTCCATACCGCGCTCGGAGGCAGCCAGACCGCGGAAGATGTTCCCGCCGCCGACGACGAGGCCGACTTCGAGGCCCAGATCGCGAACCTCGCGAACCTCCTGACAGATGCTTTCGACTGTTTTGGAATCGATGCCGAACTGCTGGGGGCCCATGAGGGCCTCCCCCGACAGCTTGATAAGAACTCGTTTGAACAGAGGCGATCGTCCGTCTGAATCCATAGTGCTACTCTCCAAGGCGGAAGCGAGCGAAGCGCGAGACGCGGATGTTCTCCCCGAGGGAGCCGACTGTCTCCTTGACGAAGTCACCCACGGTTTTGTCGTTGTCCTTGACGAAGGGTTGTTCAAGCAGGACGACTTCGGCGTAATACTTCTCGATACGCCCGTCGACGATTTTGTCGACGATTTTCTCCGGCTTGCCCTCGTTGAGGGCTTGCTGACGGTATATCTCGCGCTCCTTGTTGATCATGTCCTGGTCGACCTGATCGCGGTCGACACATGTGGGTGCCGAGGCGGCGATATGCATCGCGAGGTCGTGAACGAACTGCTTAAACTGGTCGGTACGCGCGACAAAGTCAGTTTCGCAGTTCACCTCGAGCAGCACCCCGAGTTTGTCGCCGGGGTGAATGTAGCTGGCAATGACACCTTCCGCAGTGGTGCGGCCCTCTTTTTTGGCAGCCTTGGCGGCACCGCGCTCACGCAGCACCGTTACGGCCTTTTCGAAATCGCCGGCGGCCTCGGCCAGAGCGCTCTTGCAGTCCATCATACCGGCTCCGGTCTTCTCCCGGAGGTCTTTGACCATTTTCGCTGTAATTTCCATGAGATCGTATACCCGTTTCGCTGGAGCTTAGTCTTCGTCTTCTTCCTGGCGCTTTGCCGGAGTCTGTCGCTTGGGGGTATTCGCCGCCGGAGCAGGCGAATCGTCGTCATCAGTTTCTTTATCCTGGTCCGGCTCATCAGCCGCGCTGGAGTAGGTTTTCACGGGGACTTCACGCTCCTTATCGAGCGTCGCCTCGATTTCTTCCTGAGTGACGCTGTGCCTCGCTTCCACGGCAGCGTCAACGAGCCGCCTGAGCAGCACGCGGATCGACTTGATGGAGTCGTCGTTGCCAGCGATGGGGAAGTCAATCGGGTCAGGATCAGCATTGGTATCGATGATAGCGACGATGGGGATGTTGAGCTTATTGGCCTCGGCGACAGCGATCTTCTCTTTCTTGGCATCGACAACTACCATCAGACCGGGCAGGTAGTTCATCTCTTTGATACCGCCAAGAACTTTCTGAAGTTTCCCGGCGTCGTTTTCGATCCGTGAGCGCTCCTTCTTGGTGAACTTCTCGAGGGTTCCGTCCTCAGCCATCTGCTCAATGTCCTTGAGCTTCTTGATTGAATTTTTGATGGTGTTGAAGTTTGTCAGCATGCCGCCAAGCCATCGCTCGGTGACGTGGAAGGCGCCACAGCGAGGAGCCTGTTCCTCGATAACAGTCCTGGCCTGTTTCTTGGTGCCGACAAACAAGATGGGGCGACCGCGCTGGATGACTTCCCGCACCTTCTTTTTGGCCTGTTCGAGGGCGTTGACGGTCTTCTGCAGATCGATGATGTAGATGCCATTGCGAGCCGCGAAGATGAACGGCTTCATCTTGGGGTTCCAGCGGCGGGTCTGGTGCCCGAAGTGTACCCCGTTTTTGAGTAGTTCCTGGATTTCCGGAGAGACCATGAAGGCTCCTGAGGTTTGGGTTAGACATCACCCCGGAGTCGTCCCGGATCGTACCCGCATTGGCGGGACCCACAATCCGGTCGGCCGGGACTGTTCACTCGCTCCGCTTTTAGCGGAGCAAACATCTTCACAATTAGCGCTTCGAGTACTGGAAGCGTTTGCGGGCCTTGGGCTGGCCGTATTTTTTCCGCTCTACCTTGCGGGAGTCAACGGTCAGCAACCCGGCCTTGCGCAATGTCGGTCGTACGCTCTCGTCCATGGCGGCCAGGGCGCGGCTTAGTGCGAGTCGAATGGCGCCGGCCTGTCCCGAAAGCCCGCCACCATTTGCCTGGCAGCGGATATCGAGGCGACCTGTCATCTCGAGCGCCTCCAGCGGTTGTCGAGCATAGGCGACGAGCGTCTGACGGGTCAGATACCGATCCATGGGACGGCCGTTGATGTGGAACTCACCCTTGCCCGGGGCGATCGCGACTCGCGCGACAGCATCCTTACGACGACCGGTTGCGGCGAATGTGTTTTCAGCCATGCGTAATTATCTCTTCAGTCCACCTTAAGTGGTTCAGGTTTCTGCGCCGAGTGCGGGTGTTCCGGACCGGCGTAGACATGCAGTTTTTTCAACATCTTGCGACCCAGGCGGTTCTTGGGGAGCATCCGACGAACAGCCGCCTCGAACGTCCGTTCGGGACGTGTCCGCATTTGCCGTTCGAAGGTTGTCTCGCGCAACCCACCGGGGTAGCCGGAATACCGATAGTACTTCATCTGACGGGGCTTGTTGAGGCCCGTGATCCGGACCTTGTCGGCATTGACGACCACCACGTGGTCGCCGGCGTCGAGGTGCGGGGTGAATATCGGTTTGTGCTTACCTCGCAGAACTGTGGCTACCTTAACGGCACAGCGGCCGAGGATAGCATCCTGCAGGTCGACGACCCACCACTTGCGGCGGTTCGGGTCGATTTTCGGCATAAAGGTTTTCATCGTATATTACCGTATCCCGTACATTTAGCGGATTACCGTACCTTCAAGAGCCACCAAATATACCAAAAAGGTCAAGCTTGTCAAGGAGATAGTCCACGAGATAGTCCAAAAAAGCGACCATTGGTGCGCTGCCTGTGGTATTAGATTATCAGATCGGCATTCGGCCCAAGTTATTTAGCGATCGGCAGATAGCGCGATGATGCGGGCATCGAACGCACGAGGCGCCCCGTTGCGGGGCGCCTGAATCAGAAGTGCTTTCGGAGATATGTCAGGCCTGCGGTTCACAACGAAGCAGTTCAGATCAGAGCTTGCCGACCAGATCCATTCCCGGCTTGAGGGTGGCCTTGCCCGGTTTCCAGCTTGCCGGACAGACCTCGCCACCGTGCTCGCGGACGAACTGGGCGGCCTGGATTTTGCGCATAAGCTCTTCGGCCGAGCGGCCGATGGAATTGTCGTTGACCTCCCAGGACTTCAGGGTACCGTCGGGGTCGATGATGAACGTGCCGCGCAAGGCGAGCCCCTCCCTTTCGATCATCACACCGTAGTCACGTGAGACCTGACCGGTGGGGTCGGCCAGCATCGGAAACCGGATCTTTCTGATTGTTTCCGAGGTATCGTGCCAGGCCTTATGAGTGAACTCAGTGTCGGTCGAAACGGAGAGTACCTCGACGTTCATCTTTTGAAACTCGTCGTAGTAATCGGCCATCTCGCCCAGTTCTGTGGGGCAGACGAAGGTAAAATCGGCCGGGTAGAAGAACAGCACCACCCATTTGCCCCTGTAGTCATTCAGGCTGACCCTGGTGACATTGCCGTCATGGTAGGCGTTGACCGTGAATTCCGGAGCAGGTTCGTTAATTCTCGGCATAGTGTCGCAGCTTCCTTTCGGTGTCAGGTGTTGTGGTTCATTTCGAAGATAGGTCATTTTCATCCACTAAAGCGATTCCGGGCGGGAAAGGTTCCGAGTTTTCGGGCCGTATCCGGGATTGGACGACATGTGGTTCAGCAGGTGACGAAAACGGCCGATACTGTCAATGAAAGAGTGTGTTCGGCATGTAACTGACAAGGAGACGAGATGGAGACGTACCTGAAGCTGTTCGAGGAAGCCATAAAGACGCAGGCAAAGGCGGTTGGGCAGAAGCAGGCCTTCGAACTGGCGAGGAAGGCTGGTCTGGGGGTATCCAAAGATGGTCATATCGTCAGTTGCACCGGCAACCCGCAACTGGTCTTACTGCGACTGGTCAGGCATTTCACGGCCGGGGGCAACCTCGATTCATTGTTGTCGTGCATGCCGCTTCTTGACAAAGTTATGAACACGCTGCCGGATGAGCCGCAGGAGGAGACAACCGTCGAGGCAGCCGAAGCGCCGGGGCGCGCTTAAGCGGATGGCGCCTGTTGCCGGGCCCTGCTGGTCAGCAGGCTGAGTTTGTATCGCGGGTCGTACCTTCCTTTGGCCGAGCAGCGACCGCAGGAGGCCATCACCAGGCGCTTGTGTCGCGGGTATCTCTGGCCACATTCTGGGCAGACATAGACGTATTTTGGGGGCTTTTGCAGGGACGGATGTGAGCGGGCTTTCAGCGAAGCCCCGATGCGCCGGGCCTCGGCCTTGAAGGCGGCATCGTGGCGGAAGTGACGAATGTGGATCATCTCGTGCTTGAGCGTGTCCTCGAGTTCATCCGGGAACAGCATATGGTATTTGCAGCCGATCTTGATGACGCGCCTGGCGGGGGTGTAGGACCCGGCGCTGGTCATTCGGTTGGAGTACTCGATCTTCACCGGCGGCAGGGCGCCGTCGAAGTACTGCCAGTTGATGCGGTCGAAGAGGCTGTACAGCTCTTCGACCGGGGGGAGTGCGGGCCCGGGTTGCCGACCCTGCTGTTTCTGACGGTAGCGTTCCTGCTCATGGCGATCGCGGGTCAGCAGGTCCTGCAGGCGCGTGTACATAGTGGCCGGCGCAGGCGGTTGAATCTGCTCGGTCTCAAACAAGTTGTAATTGAGGGCTCTCAGCGCGTTTTTCTGTCTCCTAGTGGCCGGCATAGTGCTGCGGTCTCATCTTTGGGTGTTGCCAGTATGTAATTGATCGGCGAGTATCGTGGCAAGGTTTATCAGATTTCCGCGACACAGGTTGACAACTCGATCATGAGCGGTGTCTTTTTCCCGGCCTTATGCCCTGATCTGTGATGTAGGCCGATACCAGTTCGGCGGGGGTAATGTCGAAGGCCGGAGCGTAGACTTCGACGCCCTCGGGAGCGGTCAGTCTGCCGAACCCACGCGTGATTTCATCGGCGTGGCGCTCCTCTATTGGGATCTCATCACCGTTGACGAGGGACTCATCGAAAGTCGAATATGGTGCGGCAACATAGAAGGGGATGTCATGGTGATGGCAGGCAACGGCCACGCTGTAGGTACCGATCTTGTTGGCGACATCGCCCTGGGTGGTGATCCGGTCGGCTCCGACGATGGCGAGGTCAACGCCTCCCTGCCGCATGAGCATGGCTGCGGTGCTGTCACAGATCAGTCGGCACGGGATACCGGCCTGCATCAACTCCCACGCGGTCAGGCGTGCTCCCTGCAGCAGCGGGCGGGTTTCATCGGCATAGACGAGTATCTGCTTCCCCTGCTGGTGGGCCGTGTAAATGACGCCAAAGGCAGTGCCGATACCGCCGGTGGCCAGCGCCCCGGTGTTGCAGTGGGTGAGGACACGGGCTTTGTCGGGAATCAGTGCTGCACCATGTTCGCCCATAGCCCGGCATAAGTGTCGGTCCTCGGCGTGGATGGTCTCGGCCTCGTTCCACAACAGCGCCACTATGGCCTGGTGGCCCTGTGGCTTCTCCTGGCGCAGGCGGGTGGTGACACGGTCGACGGCCCAGCTCAGGTTGACGGCGGTGGGGCGGGCGTTTCTGATTTCGTCTGCAAATGGAGGCAGATCGTCAATGCCTGCGACATTGTTCCTTTGAGCGGCCAGCGCGAGGCCGTAGGCGGCGGCTATGCCGATAGCCGGCGCTCCGCGAACGTCGAGACACTTGATAGCGGCAATGATATCGCGGTAGTCATCGAGATCGTCGTAGTGAACCTCCGTCGGGAGCAGTGTCTGGCGCAGGAGGCGGACCTTGTTATCGATTCGTTGCAGGGCGTTGACCATGAGAGTTATTCTCCGATTATTTGCAGCACCAGCCGTCGCTTGCGGGGCTTGTTGTCGAATTCGAGGAAGACAACCTGTTGCCAGGTGCCGAGGGTCAGTTGTCCGGAGACAAAGGGCACAGTAATATCGGGACCGATCAGGGCTGCCCGCACGTGTGAGAAGCCGTTGCCGTCATGCCAGGTTTCATCGTGATGGTAGGGGCGATCCGAGGGGATGATGCGTTCGAAGAACTCGGGCAGATCTCTCTGCAGGCCGGGTTCGTACTCAATGGTTGTCAGACCGCCGGTTGATCCCGGGCAGAAGACGGTCATGGTCCCTGAGCCAAGGCCGGATTGCCTGACAGCCTCGGCCAGACCGCCGGTGAGGTCGACAATGTCGCCGGTGCGTGTCTCGCGAAGCTTGAGTTCCTGTGTTCTTACCACCGCATCTCCCTATTGCTTGTACACATAGCGTTTGACTTTCTGGGTTGACGTTTTCTCCAGTTCTTCCAGTTGTACACGCCACCGGACAATGCGCTTGAAGGGCGCCATCTCGGAATTAGCTCTGGCCACGGCGGCATCGACCAGAGGTTTGGAGATCTCGAGAGTCACCGACTCAAGGGGGATGTCCAGGGTCGCTGCGACGGCCTCGGGATCGGGTACAATGACAGCGCAGACATCCTCGCCGGAGGATTTCTCCGGTTTGTGGCCATAGACGACCGCCTCCAGGATGAGATCATCGGCAACCAGTTTTTCTTCAATCTCCTCAGGATAGATGTTCTTTCCGGCCGCAGAGACAATCAGGTTCTTCTGGCGACCAGTGATCCACAGGTGGCCATCGACCAGTCGTCCCAGATCGCCGGTATGAAGCCATCCCTGCTGGCGGACGAGGTACGAAGTTTCGGCGGGGTTGCCCCGATAGCCGGGAGTGACATTTCCGCCCCGGACACAGATTTCCCCGATACCGTCAGGGCCGGGGTTATCAATGCAGACATCCACACCGACCAGCGGGGGTCCGACCGACCCGAAGCGGATGTTTTCGGGCCGGTTGACAGCGACGACGGGTGAGCACTCGGTAAGGCCATAGCCCTGCATGAGGTCGAAGCCGAGCATGTTGAAGAACCGCGAGATATGGGGCGGCATGGCGGCCCCACCGGAGACGAACATGCGGATAGTGCCCAGCCCGGCCTTGTGTCGCAGGGACCGGAAGAGCGTTCTGCCCCACTTGCGCTTCATGGTCCATGTCAGTTCGGACAAGCCGTACAGGGAGTGAAACAGCGCGCGGCGAGGCGTCGGGGCTTTGGTAATCTTGCGGCGCATGGAGTTGTACATTTTCTCGAAGAGCAGGGGAACGCCACACATGATGGTCACTCGGTTCTCGCGTATGTCTTCGAGGATATCGCCTGACTTGAGGGAGCGGGCGTAGACGACAGAGGCGCCCCGTGTCAAAGGCGTGAGGAAGCCGCAAGTAGCTTCGAACGTGTGATGAAGCGGGAGAATCGACAGGAAAACGTCCTCAGGGCTGAAATAGAGCGAGTTGCAGATACACTGGATGTTGTTCAGCAGATTGGCGTGGGTGAGTTCGACTGCCTTGGGCAGCCCGGTGGTGCCGGAGGTGTAGATGAGGACGGCTGTGGGCGAAGGGTCAGGCAGGCGATCTGACAATTGGTCCTGACACAACGAACGCCAGTTGTTTTGTTGATCGGGTTCGAGACTGATCCATCGCGGTACATCGGGATGATCGGACAGTGTTTGTCCGAAGCGCGCGGAGGCGAAGACGACCTTCAGACCGGCGCGGCTGATAAGCTGGCGGATTTCGGACTGGCTGAGGTTGGCGTCGATCGGCACAACGGTGCCGCCGGCGGCAAGGATGGCCAGGTAGGCGATCGGCCACTCCGGGCGATTCTCGCTGAGCAGGCCGATCTCGGGTGGTTGAATCAGCTTGTTTGCCAACAGCCCGGCGGCAAGACGGTCGACGGCGGTCATCATTTCGGTATAGGTGAAACGTATCCCTTTGCCGCCGTAGCCTGTCAGGGCGGGGGCATGCGGCCGGGCCTCGGCGCTTTGTCGGATGGCCGTTACCAGGGACTTCGTGGCGTTGTTTTGGCGGACTGTTTTGGTCATTGATCGAAGTTAACCATATTGGTCGCCCAGATCAACCGTGATGTGTTTGGGGGTTGGCAAAGAGAAAGCCGCCGGACAGTTGTCCGGCGGCTTGCAGAATCTGGCCTGTAAAAGGTACCGGTAGTACTTAATCGGCATCCTCTACAGTGATGGTGGTGCTCAGCGTGATCTGACCGCGAGGATCACCGTCGGTGACCATGACCGTGTATTTTCCGGGGGCTGCCGGGGCGCGCCACTCGAAGCCGGTGGCCTCGCCGTAGGCATTTGTGTGCTGGACGGCTGTCGTCGGGTCAACCGACCCGCCGGTAGCGGTCATGGTCAGGGTGTGGTCACCGAGGGGGTTGCCGAAGCGATCTTTGATGAGGGCATCAAAGACAACGGTTTCGGCTGGACCCACGGTGGTGGCCTGGGCGGTCAGTTGTGAGTTGCCGGCATACGAGGTACCGGTAAGAATGGTGATTTCGAAGTAGCTTGACGCGAGACCACTCCAGAACTCGACAATGTCAACGGCGCCGATGCCGTCATCGACAGCGACGGTTGGATAGGAGCAGCTGTAGTCAACGTCGAGCGTCACCGACGTGATCCTGGCTCTGCCGGAGGAGGAGAAGCAACCGTCCTCAAGGGAGGTACCGGCGACCTTGAGCAGCGCGGCTTCTGCGTTCACCTTGGTGTTGTTCACCAGCGGATTCCAGTTGAAGTCGAAGCCGGAGATTCGAATGTTGACTTCGGTGGCGCCATCGGCAACGATGGTGGTGGGAACGCCGGTGACAACTAACGTGTCAGGGATGAACGAATTGAAGAAGATGGTCGAATCTCTGACCGTGCCGCCGGCGGTCTCGGCCCACACGATCACGCGACCGTCGTCTTCATTGAAGTTGGTGCCGGAAATCCAGGTCGTGAAGGCTTTGCCGTTCTGGTTCATGGTTCGGTTCTGATGCGACTTGACGATACCCTCGTCGCACGTGAAGTAGACAACCGTGGAGTCATTGACCGGGTTGTTGTAAATGTCGGACACGACCGCCACAACTTCAAGCTCTTCGCCGACGATATTCCACCACGGGACGTTGCACTCCTCGATGCCGACGACGATTTCATACGGCGGGCCGGCTGAAATCAGCACCTGGGTCGCGTTGGACAACACGCCCTCGACATAGGCACGGGTGCGGACGGTACCAGATGTGGTGCCGGAGTGAATCACGGTGGAGGCGACACCCTGGCTGTTGGTTACAGCGGTGGCCGTGGTGGCACCCTCGACGGTGCCGAGGTACTCGCCGCCGCCGGGGCTGTCAAGGATAGAGAATGTGACCACGATACCCTCGGGTACGGTGTTACCCCAGACATCGAAGCAACGGGCGCGCAGCCAGGATGTTTCCATGCCGCCGGTGGCCTGCACGGAGAGGCTCACGGAGTCGGAGAACAGAAAGATCGAATGCACATCGGCATCGGGGGCCAACTGCAGTGAGAACTCATCGTAGCCGGCGTAGGTATCATCGGTGACGGTAGCCCGCAGGAAGACCGTCCCTGCCTGGCTGCCGGCGGTGTATGCGACCTGGGCCAATCCGCTGCCACCTGACACGGTTGCCGAGGACGGGATCATACCGATGGCGTCCCATTGACCGTTGTTGTTGTAGTCGGTCAGGAGGCTGTCGATGCCGGCGGTCCAGTAGCCGTTACCGTCGCGGTCGACGAAGCGCTCACCGGCGGTCATTCTGACGATGGTGCCATCGGGGGCGGGGTTACCGCCACCGTCGCGAACGGCGACGGTGATCGTTGTCTGATCGGAGCCGTTGGCAGTCAGCAGGCTTGAGGCAGCCGTGAGGCTGATATTGCCGGTTCCGGCCTGGGCGTCCTGGGTCACAGTCAGCGTGATCTGCCGGGTAGCCACAGAGCCATCGTTGCTGGCGGTGGCGGTGATATTGATATAGCCGTACTCGCTGGGGCTGAACACCGTGGCGGCCTTGCCCTCAGAGTCGGTGACAACACTTGTCTGAGTGAACATGCCGGAGCCGTCGGGGGTGGCGGCAAACTGCACTTCAGCCCCGCCAACGGGGGTCCCGCCGTTGGTGACAGTGGCCTCGACGAGCGATGATTCGCCAGCGGAGAGGCTGGCCCTGCTGACGGAGATAGAGACCGATAGGGAGCCTCCGCCGGAGCTGTCTTTGGCCGACTCACAGCCGATCAGCCCGAGTCCGGCCAGAAGCAGAACAGCGACCGTCACCCAGATGCGGTTGGCAATCTTGTGTCTATACATGATTTCTCCTGCCTGTTATTTGTATCACATCATCTTCGTGCCGTCGGCCGGGCTGTCCCGGGGCGATGCTGTGGATCGAGGCAGCCGGGCCGCATGTGGTCATTCATGAAGAACCCTCCCTCCCGTAACAAGAGGAAGGGTTCGTGAATTCATCGATATCGCCAATCGGTATCAACCTTCCTTGTCCATGCCGACCGGTTTTCTTTCGGCGGCAGCCAGATTGCCCTCAACAATGGTCGGGGTGACAAAGATCAGGAGGTCACGGTTCTCGTTGCGAATGTTGGTGTACCTGAACAGATGCCCAAGTACGGGAATGTCCTTAAGCACCGGCAATCCGACCTCAGTCCGCACTTCGTCCTGAGTGGTCAGCCCGCCAATGACTGCTGTCTGGCCGTTGTTGACGATGACATTGGTCTTGGCATTACTGGTATTAATAATGACACCATTAGGATCGAACTGATAGGTCGAACGCTCCGGGGCGAGGTCCATGAGGATTTGGTTCTCGGCAGTGATGTGAGGCGTCACGGTCAGAATAGTGCCGACTTCCTCGAACTTGATGACGACATTGCCGGCCTCGTCAAACTGTTTGACGGGGATTTTCTGTCCCATCTGGATCTTGGCCTCTTTGTTGTCGACGGTGGTAATCTCCGGATGGGCGACGATGCGACCCTTGCCGGTTTGTACGATGGCCTCTACCACGGCGTCGACGTTCCAGCCATGCTGAGTGGCGAATACCCGATACTGCCCGGCAGCATCGGCGACGCGATTGCCGAAGCTTGAGAGGCTCTGGTCGTAGGTGCGCCCGGACTCAGAGCGGTAGGTGCCGCTTGCGGACCAGTCGATTCCCAGTTCCCTGAGATCCTCAGTATAGACCTCGAGGAGTTGCGCCGATATCTTGATCTGCCGTGAGGGGCGGTCCAATTCACGGATGTAGCGGATGACCTCATCGATATTGGTGGGGACTTCCTGGATAATGATCGAGTTGGACTGCTTGTCGGCTGTGGCCGTTCCGCGGGCGGTCATCAGGCCTTTGACAGCGGTGACGATATCCTGAGCAGTCGAGTTGGAAATCTCGATGATTCTTGTTTCGAGTCCTACCATCTCGCGCTGCTGGGCGAGGTGTTTCTCGCGCTCAGTGACCTCCTCGCGGTAATCCTCTGCGAGCAGGACTCTGAGGTACCGATCACCTTCGTCAACCACGGCCAGGCCGTAGGTGCGGGCGATGATTTCCATGGCCGTACGCCATTCAACGTCGCGCAGGCGGATGGTGACAGTTCCCTGAACCTTGGGTGCAACGACAACATTCACGCCGCCGTAGTCGGCCAGGAAGCTTAAGACGGACCGGATTTCGGCCGACTGGAACTGGAGGTTTTTGATCGGCTCGGTTGGATCCTGCTGCTCAACGGCGGGGACGGAGAACGCCATCGCCAACAGAATCAGCGGAATCCCTGCCAATCGCAAGATAGCTCGTAGCCTTGGTGTAGACATCGTCAACTCCTGTATTTCAGCTAAAACTCATCAAGTTTGAGGGCCACCGTGCGACTCCAGCCATACTCGAAGATCTGGAAGTACACGCGGTTGGGCTCAACGCGGAGCACATATCCGTTAAGCACCTTGTCGCCGGTCTTGAGGATGTAGCCGTAACCTTCCTTGTCCTCAAACAAGGCGCGGTTGGCGCCGTCATCGGCCTCGATCACGCCGACGAGGCGGAGGCCGTCGACATTGGCGATTCGCTGCTCGACGGGATTGTTGTGCGTTCGACTCTCATTTATCAGGGTCTCGAACGGGTCACGGTGGGCCTGGGCCCGATACTTGACCACGAGACGCTTGGGGAATTCTGCTACCAGAGTTCCCTTCATCTTCCTGGAGAGAACCGGATTGCGACGGAAGCGGGAAGTGGACTTCCGATCCTGACTGCTCTTGTCTGATTTGTCGACGGCGGAGTCAGTGGTGCGACTGTCCTGTGATTCCGAGCTTGCCGGTGTAACGGGCGTCTTGTCAGCGGATACCGCAGCGGGTTTGTCGTCGGCTTTCGCCGGTTTGTCAACGGCTGCGAGTTCACGGGAGGGTCGGATCGTCGCATCGGCAGATCGGTCAGGTGACTCGACGGCCATTTTGGGCTGAGGTTTCGCCGTGCGCGGCACCAGCGCCATATCTACAGAAGGCCCGAACGTCTCCCCCGGCTTAACAAGCGGCTTGGGAGGAGTTGTCTGAGGCTTAGTCTCGGTGGCCAAAGTCGGCTTCTTGTCTGTGGGCTTGTCCGAGACAACCGGCTTCTTGCCTGCACCGGCGACGTTGACGGTTTGATCCGCGGCCGACGGCTTGTTCGCGGGTACGGTCTGGTCCTGGTCGCTCTTGCCGACGTGAGGCTTGACGACGCTCTGCTGGGCAGAGGGCTTGCCAGTCGGGGAGTTCGATTCGGCGCTTTTCCGGTCCGCGGCCTTCTGTCGGGCCATTTTGGCGTCTGTCGGTTGATCGCTGCTTGAGCCGGCGAACTGTTTCTGCTGAGATTTCGGCGCCGCAGCGGGCAGCTTGGTGTCGTTGGCCGGCTTGTTCACAGCAAGGGTGGTTGCTTCCAATGGGGTCTCTGGCTTCGCCGCTTGCTTTGTTGTTATCGGGACAAGGGACATATCGACCGGCGGACCATAGAAGGGCAGCGATGCATTCGCTGTCGGATTCTGTTTGGAGTCGACGGTTTTTGGCGTCGGCTCGGACCTGGCCGGCGACAGACTGGACAAGCGGTCCTGTCGACTGGCCTTATTGAGCTCTTCAGCCGACTTGGCGGACTTGTCGGCGCTTTTGTTTGCAGGTGTAGATGCGGCGGCCCTGGACGAGGCGGCCTTGTCGTTGTTGTCAGTTGCCGCAAAGGCGAAGTACTTCTCTTTGGGGGACGCCTTTGGCGTCGACACCGGCCTGGGAAGAGGATTGCCGGTAGCGGTCCAGATCGGGAATTCCTTGCCGGCGTTGTCAGCGAAGAAGACGGTCAGGTAGCCCTTCTGGACATCGACGCGATATATTGAGGGTCGGCGCATATCGAACACGAGGCGAACGACCGGCACGGGGTCAGCGGCGAACTGGCTTGAGCGAATAGTTGTAATCGGGCAGGAAGGCAGTTCGGTGAAAGCCTTGCCGGGCAGATCGTGCACGGCGTTCTTGAGGTCGAGGATAACGCGGAACGGTTTGCCATCCCTGGCCTCGACCGTCTGATGGCTGTACTCCACCTCTCCGTCGACTGCGAGTCGGGCGCGCGTGAATCCGTCGCTGAAGGTGAGTTCAACGTCGGTCACTTTCGCCGACCAGGCAGATCCGCTGAGGAAGAGCAGTGCAGCAGCGAGTGTACAGATAGTCTTACGCATTGTCCCGGTCACCTCCTATATATCCAGCACGGTCAACCGTTCGTCTTCCTTGACGTAGTAAGTCGACAGTGTGAACTGGGCGGTCATGGTCTCTTTGTTACCGATTTCTTCAAGGTCGCTGCGGTCTTTGGACTTGGCCTTCTTGCCTATAGCGACCTGTGAGGTCTGTATACGCACGTTGTCAACATTGGTAATGAACGGGAAGTTGGCCACGTAGCTGATGAAGCTGCCGAAGTTGTGGTAGGTCCCGGTCAGTTCGATATCGAACGAGGCTATGTGATAGAACTCCTCGGTCCGGATGGGCCGGGGTTCCACTTTAGTGATCCTGGTACCCGTCAGTGACGAAGCTGTGTGCAGTTGCACCAGGAAGGACGGGATCTGCTTGACCTCGGGCAGAAGGGTCTCTATCTCTTCGTAGCGATCGACCATCTGCTGGTACTCCAGCTTGAGAGCGTCAAGTGACTTGGCCTTCAGTTCCACGGACCGGAGGTTCGTGGTAATCGACTCGAACTCCTGTGCCCTGGTGGATATCTGCTGGTCGAGGTCGGTGTAGACACGGGAGTACCAGAAGTAGACGATTATGAAGAAGGCCAGGACCGCCATTGCGATCTTCTGTGTTTTCGAATCCTTGAAATCCATGGCCGTGTTCCTTAGTTCAGGGTAGTGTGACTCACAGAGGGGCTTGACGACTGTTCCTCTTTCTGAGCCTGTGCCACCAGCTTCTGCAGTTCCTCATCGGACAGGTAGTGGACATTGCATGAGACGACGAACTGATAGACTGTTGACTTTTGCAGCAGTTCTTCCTTTGTGGCCTTCAGTTCGACATCATCGAAGTAGTCCGAGCGCATCATATTGATCATGAACGATGCCAGGGCGTTGAGGGTGAAGGAGTATCCTTCGATTTCTGCCCTTGTGACTCGCGGCCCCTTCTTACCTGGGGCGGGAGTGCCGGTCTCATTTGAGCTGCCTTTCTTTTTGGATGAGGCAGTCGCTTTCTTGTCGGAGTCCTCTTGCTGGCTGATCTTTTCGAACTCCTGAAAACGCCCGAGCCACACGAACTGGGGCACATTGCCGGCTATGTCTTCGAGCACCCGGACCCAGGTAGAGCGGTGGGAATCAAGGCGTTCGACAGCGGCCATGCGGTTGGTGATCTTCTGTTTCACATCGGTGAGGGCATCCACCATCATAATATCATTGCGCAGCAGTTCGGCTCTCTGGTGGGCCTTCTGGATGTCTGCCTGAAGATTCGACAGGCGATGCTTCTGGTAGAAGGTAATGCCGACGAGCATCAGCACTACCGCAGCCCCGGCGACGATGGCATACAGACCGGTCTTTCCAAATGAGAAGTCAAAGGTCCGTTTGCGGTATTCCCTGGGAAGTAGATTTATCTCAATCATGATGGCACTACCTCGTTTGCCGCATTGCCAGACCGACAGAGACGGTCAGCAGCGGAGCTATTTTTTCAGGCTGCAGGTACTGGAAGAGTTCCGGATCGTAGTCTATGTTTCTGAGCGGGTTGGCGATCTCCAGCGGGATGGTCAGTTTTGACTGCAGGAACTCCGGCAGATAGGGCACCAGAGAGCCACCGCCGGAGAGCACGATCCAGTCGATGTTCTCGATCTTGGACTGTGACTTGAAATATGAGAAAGCCAGTTCGATGCCCGATATGAGTTCATCGGTAGAGGAGATGATGGTTGCCTTGAGCATATCCTGGTCGATGGAGTCGCCCATTTCTCCCTTGATGGCCTTGTTTGCCAGCTCAGCGTTGAGGCGAAACTCGCGTTGGATGGAAGTGTAGATCTCGCGCGTTCCGGAGGACACGTCACGGGTCGAGTGATAGATACCATCGACAATGTACGTGATATTGGTAACATCGCAGCCGATGTTGACCAGTGCGGTGACGCGAGAGGGATCGATTTCATAGTTGTAGGAGTAGGCGTTGAACACGGCAAGCGCGTCATCGTCGACAATGACCGGCTGCAGGCCGCAGTCCTGGATTAGCTCCAGGTAGGTGCGCAGGTACTCTTTGCGCGCGGCAACGAGCAGCACATCCATTTTGTTCTCTTCGTCGTCGACTCGCACCACGTGGTAGTCGAGTGATACGTCTTCGACATCGAAGGGTGCCCGCTGTTCGGTTTCGAACAGGATGGCCTGTTCGGCTTCGGCTCCCGTCTTCTTACCGATGGTGAAGCGGTCAGTGATGACACCGTGACCGGAGATGGAGACGACCACCTCGTTGATTCGTGGATCGGTCTGATCGATCAGGGACTGGATGTTGAAAATGACGGCCTCGCGGTCTCTGATCTCGTCGGCGACGATCGCTTCCGGTGGGAGTTCGCGGATGCCGAGGGCGGCCACCGAGTGACCGTTCTTGCCATGATCCAGCTTGATCAGCTTGACCGAACTGGAGCCGATGTCAAGTCCGACAGTGCTCTTGCTCTTCCGTGAAAACATAAGCTGGTCTTTCGTATCTTTGGTATCTTCTCGTGTCTATACCTATCGGCTGATTCCGGTGACAGATTAAGCGCCGCACCAGAAATATCTGACCGGATCAATCCGCCATCGACACATCGCGACCGGTGTCGGTTTCTGAACAGATTTCGCCGCTACCTTGAGTATCGGTTGGAACGCCCAAACTCTTAATGTCGATTGACCAATGGCCGCTAACCTTGCCTAAACAGGACTGTCACAGGGTGTTTTTGCGAACGGCGCTGTGGGGGTTGAAAACAGGCAAAAGAGAGAAAGGCCCTCCGCTGGGTCAGGAGGGCCTCGGTCCCCGGATCAGACCCGGGGACATCGAAAAAGGACTATTGACGCTCGGCGCTAATAGTAGTAGGCCTCGTTGCGGACACGGCCGGTGGAGGCAAGGACGTCGATGGTGAACATGGCGAAGATGTGCGGTGTATCGGCCATCAACCAGATGTTACCGCCGCCCACGAAATGGGCGGTGCCGGACCGCTGGAAGACAAGCGTGCTGTTGTCCATATCGGTTGCCAGGTAATTGAATTCTGTCGGCAGGGTATCGACGCGCACAACGGAGTCACCGCTTTCGAAGGTGAAGTTTTCCGGGTTGACCAGGTCCTTGAACAGGGTAACAATACGGGCATCCTCATCGAAATGGATGCCGTAGGGCTGTTTGTCTGCGACCGCCATAGAGCGGGCGAGGCGGAGGGTTGAGATCACGTCGCGCTGGGCCGAAGTAGTGCGGATTCTGTCGGCCGCAGTCTGAAACTGAGGGACGGCCATGGCCGAGACGATACCGATGATAACGGCGGTTATCATCAGTTCGATCATGGTGATACCGCTTTGGGACTTCCACAGCTTGAGCATATCGTATTACCTCGTTTGAGGTTACTTGTCTTTCCTGTCCGGAGCGTTGCAGAAACCGTGCCCTCTGCAGCAAATCCTCGGCAGATAGCGGGTTTGGAATCTGACATTATGTCCGATAATAGTTTACGACATCGGGTCGGGGCACCTGAGGACGAAAAGGAACCATTGACACGGGGTCACTATTACGTATTTATAGGAGAGGCCCCATAGTTAGTTGGCCTGACTCAATTTACTCCCGTTGTCCGGCTCCCTGTGAAGGAGGACGGACTGGCCCGTTCGGGTCCCTGACCAGATGTCTTGAGCCAAACAGGAAAGGAAGCAAACAATGTACAACGTCGGCGTGCGTTCTGGAATCCTCCTCACAATCGTTTTGGTTGTCGTTCTCGGCCTGCCTGATTCAGGGTTGAGGGCTGCGGAGCGGCCATCCGATGTCAATATGCTGGTGGCTGAGCCGGTTGTTCGCGAGAAAGCCCCCCGGCCGGTGTCTGAGACAGCTCAGCAGTTTTTAGCCGAACAGGGCGGCGAACGCGTCCGTGTCTGGGTGTATTTCACAGACAAAGGTGTTTTCGGTAAGGAGGGGTTCGCTCGCAAGGCCAGTGCGACTGTCCTTAGCGACAAGGTGATGGCTCGACGTGCGAAGACCGGTACCGACCAGGTGCTGTTTATCGATCTGCCTGTCGTCGATGACTACATCGCGGCTGTGACCGAACTCGGGGGAGATCTGCGACGGGTGTCGCGGTGGCTGAATGCGGCGAGTTTTGAGGTCGATGCCGACAGGCTGGATGCTATCGGTGCGCTGGGGCATGTGGCGCAGATTGTGCCGGTGGCTGGATTTAAGAAGGAGTACGCTGAGGCGGTTTCAGTTCGAGTCGATGAAGCGTATGATCTGGCGTTGTCGGCCGACGCGCTCGAGTATGGAATCGCCAGCGGTCAGTTGGGGCAGATCAATGTGCCGGAGGCACATCAGGCGGGTCTTGATGGTTCGGGGGTGACGCTGGCCATTTTTGACACGGGGTACCGCAAGAGCCACGAGGCGTTTGCCAACCATTTCACTGATGGCCGGGTTCTGGCCGAATGGGACTTCATATTCGACGATGACGAGACGGCCAACGAACCGGGCGACGGTGACTGGAGCAGCCAGTGGAATCACGGGACGCTGATCTGGTCGGTTTCAGCCGGGTATCTGCCCGGGCAGATAATGGGCCCGGCCTACAAAGCGAGTTTTCTTCTGGCCAAGACCGAGGATGTGCGCAGTGAAACACCTGTGGAGGAGGATAACTGGGTGGCAGCCATGGAGTGGGCGGATTCACTCGGCGCGGATGTGATTACCTCGTCGCTGGGTTACTCGGACTGGTACAGCTATTCGGATTTCGACGGCCTGACAGCGACGACGACTATCGCCGCCAACACGGCCACCTCTCTGGGCATCCTGGTGTGCAACTCGATGGGCAACTCTGGTCCCGGTGCCGGGACGCTGTCAGCGCCGGCGGACGCGTTTGAGATTCTGTCGGTGGGGGCGGTGAATTCGAGCGGTACTATCGCCAGTTTCTCCTCACGCGGTCCGACCTATGACGGGCGCATGAAGCCCGAGGTATGCGCGCAGGGGGTGAGCACACAGGCCGCGACAGCGAGTACTGATGTGTCCTATGGTCCCGCCAGTGGTACCTCATTGTCGACCCCCCTGGTGGCCGGAGCGGCGTGTCTGGTCATTCAGGCTAATCCCTCCTGGCCGCCGCAACTTGTACGCGAGGCGCTGATGCAGACGGCTGACAATGCCGCCAGCCCGAACAACACGTACGGCTGGGGCGTGATCAATACTGCCGCCGCGACGGGCTACGGGGCCAGCATCTCGTCCGATACGACGTTCGGCGAGATTCCGCTCACGATTAATTTTGCAGGGTCTTCCCCGTTTCCGATCAGCGACTGGTACTGGGAGTTTGGCGACGGCAACACTTCCATCGAGCAGAATCCGATGCACGTATACACTGGGACCGGGGTGTACGACGTGTCATTGACGGTGACTTCGCTGGTCTACGGGAGTATCGAAACGACGCGGTCAGATTACATCATTGCCATTGCAGACACTGTGAGCTTCGTGTCCGACAGCGCCCTCGCCGGTGAGAAGGTGGTGATCAGTGTTGACATGGTGAATTCCCAACCGGTGGAGCAGCTGGTCATCCCGTTTACATTTGGTCCGGAAGTAAGCGTGCAACTGGATTCGGTAACGCGCGGTGCCCGGACAGCATACTTCGAGAGCTTGTCATTCCTTGGCTGGGACCCGTTCAACAGACGCTACGTTGTGTCTTTGGTCGCTGACAATGGTGGCGGGGCCGAGCCGCTTGCCGAGGGTTCGGGCGAGGTTATGCGTATTTGGTTCGGTATCGACGCTCTTGAGCTGGGCGGTATCACGACACCAATGACAACGTTCGACGGAACCCATACGCTGAAGGCGATGACCAACGGCAAGGAGTATCCGCCGGCGGTCATGGCCGGGTCGGTGGGCACCAGATATGTGTTGCGAGGCGATCTCAACCACGATTACACGGTCAACGTTTCTGATATGACGTACCTGATCAGCCACCTCTTCTCTGGTGGCCCGGCACCGGTGACAGTGCAGGCCGGGGACGTAAACAACGATCAGGAGATCAATGTCCAGGACATGACTTATCTGATCGCGTACTTGTTCAGTGGCGGTCCCGCTCCGGTGACGCCATAGGGCTTGTGCGAGAGGATCGCAGACAAGAGCATCACAAGTATCACATAAAACGAGAGGGCCGGCAGTCACACTGCCGGCCCTCGTCGTCGGAGATACCCCTTAAAACCGTCGTGCCGGCGAAGTTCGTGTTCGTGGCACGGCGGCGCCGTTGCAGAGGCTTCAGATCGTGAACTTGCCATTGCGGTAGATCACTTTGCCATCGGCAGTGATCTCCGAATCTTTCTTCAGGTCGCAGATCATATCCCAGTGCAGCGCCGACTTGTTCTTGCCGCCGCTTTCGGGGATGGAGGCGCCGACCGCAAGGTGGCAGGTGCCACCGATCTTCTCGTCGAACAGGATGTTTCGTGAGAAGCGCTTGATTTCGTAGTTGGTGCCGATGGCGACCTCGCCCACAAAACGCGCTCCCTTGTCCATGTTCAGCATACTGGTCAGGAAGGCCTCGTTTTTTGCGGCCGTCTCTTTGATTACCTTACCTTTCTTGAATTCCAGCCGGACGTCCTCGACCTCACGGCCGCCGTAGACGGCGGGAAAGCTGTAGCGAATGTGTCCCTCGACACTTGTTTCGAGCGGGGCGGTGAAGATCTCACCATCGGGGAAGTTCTCGGTCCCGCAGCAGTTGATCCACTTGCGACCCTTGACGCGCATTTTCAGGTCGGTGTCATTGCTGAGGATGTGCAGTTGATCGATCTGATTGAGGATTTTCACCAAGCGGTTCTGCTCTTTCTCGATCTTCTTCCAGTGCTTGACGGGATCGCCGGCGTGCACATGCCCGGCCCGGTAGACGAAGTCCTCATAGTCTGTCAGCGACATGTCCGCATCCTGCGCAGAAGAGTGAGTCGGGTACAGCGTACCCACCCAGGAGAGGTCCTTGTTGCCAATGCGCTTCATCAGCTTCTCGCTGAGTGGGCGCCGATACTGCTGGGCTTTCGCCTGCCGTTTGGGATCGATGCGACTGAGATTGCGCGTGTTGGTACCGCCCCAGATGTGGACGAGGGCGTCGATCCTGTCGACTTCCAGTTTCAGATTGGGCGCAATGAATTTCATCTGCTCCTCGGTAGCGTACTTCAGAAACGCCTCCTGAGCTTCGGGCACGATTACCTGCACGAAAGGGTTGGCGCCCAGTTTGATCGCCTGCTCATACACCTCAGTGATGAGCGGCAGAGTGGCCACCTCTCCCTGAATCTTGAGCCACTGCCCCTTCTTGAGTTTGACCGAGTAGTTCAGGAGCACATCGGCCAGCTTCTTGACGCGTGGGTCCATGGTTTCTCCCTGGTATCTGCTAAATGTCTGCTGAGTGTCTGTTTGTTTGCTTGCCCTGAGCAGCTTGGCAAGGCCTGATCACTTCCGACGAGGCGGCCTGCTCCAGCGCCAGCAAGTGGCGCTTCATGTGAAGGCCGCCGCCGTAACCTCCCAATCCATCGGCAGCAATCACACGGTGACAGGGAATGACCAGCGGCAAAGGATTGTGTGCGTTGGCCATACCGACTGCACGGGCGGCACCCGGCCGGTTCAGGGCGCGGGCTATCTGGCCGTAGGTTCGCGTGGCGCCATACGGTATGCTGGCCACCTCGTGCAACACCGAGGCTGCGAATTCGGTGACGCGCAGATCCAGTGGCACGGTGAAGATACGGCGCTTCCCGTCGAGATACTCCTCTACCTCCCGCTCAAGGTGATGGTCCCACCGGCTGGCGGGTCCGAACCCTCCTCCCGGGAACAATCGCCGGACTCTGTCCAGGAATGCCTCATGATTGCTTCCGGGCAGTGATACGAGACAGACGCCGACCTCAGTGGAGGCGCAGTGAAAGCCTCCGAGTGCTGTGGTGAACGAATGCCGGCTCAGGGTCATGCGTCCACCTCCGGTTCGGTCAGCGATGCCAGAGCGTCGGGGACATCGCTTATGGAATCGACCGTGACAGTGGGTTGGCATAGCTGCAGCCGCGCGGGATCACCAAAGGGTGAGCGCACGGCTATGGACGGCATGGAAAGAGCATGGGCGGCCTTGATGTCATTCTCGGTATCGCCGACCATGACAGCCTCGGCGGGTTCAGCCTGCATCCGTCGCAGCACCAAGTCAAGTATCTCAGGGTCGGGTTTGACCCGGGTGACCTCGTCTCCGCCGGCGAAGACTTCGAAATGCTGCTGCCAGCCGAACTTGCCGATGATACCCTCGATGTGGCTGCGAATCTTGGTTGAGGCGATCGACAGCCTGAGGCCTCGCTGCCGGAGCGTGTGAAGAGCCTGGTCGACCCCGTGGAGTTTGCGGGCAGAGGTTACGATGACTTCCCTGGCCCGGGTCTGGAAGTGACACCGAAGGTCCTCGTAGGGATGGTTGGTGAAGTCGGCATACATGACTTTGAGGGAGTAGCCAATGTAGGGCGTGATCTCGTCGGGGGACCGCGGTGGCAATCCCACCAGCTGCAGCGAGTAGTTCACGGCCTCCACGACGCCATCGGAGGAATCGATCAGTGTACCATCGAGGTCGAAGATGAGATACTTGATGCCGCTCAAAACAACCTGCTGACCTTTCCGGCGACCATCGGCAGGGGCACCTGATGTACGCTGTCAATGATGCCGAGGTTTAGCGTGGCCACCAAGATAGAGTAATCATCGGATGAAGTCAACGGCCACTCTCCTTGCAGCAGCAGTCGGGCGTTGCCACGGGCAAACACGGGGGCACCGTTGGCGACGACCACACCGGCAGAGATTTCGACAGCCTCGGCCGGCTGGCCCACCACCAATCCGGTGAGACGCCGGGCACCGGTATTGAAGCGAACCAGGTCGAACCGCCGGGGGAACTGATGGAAGACAGGGCGGTCAAGCACCGCGATGTCGACACGGTACGCAAGGGGGTTGGCGACGGCCAGGTCTCCCCTGCTGAGCACCGGCGCGAACCGGGAGTCATCGATGGTGAACAGCTCGGGTGAGTTACGCCACAGGAAGTTGCCGACTGCAGAAGGAGCCAGCAGTTGATAAGTCAGGCCGAGGAGCAACAGAACTGCGGCTGTGCGCACGTGCGGCCGGAACTGTTTCTGGCGTGTCCTGACGGTCTTGTTCAGATCAAAGAAGGTGAACAGGTAGAAGACGCCGGGCAGGGCCAGCAACACCAGCCTGGCCCAACTGGCCAGATGAATGAAGTACGTGACCACAAACAGCACAGCGGCAATGAGGGTTATCAGGAAGATGAAGACGCCGAACAGATATTCCCGCCAGAGGACATGACCGAGTCCTGGCAGGAGCAGGTTGAGCAGCAACGCGAATGTTCGACCTCGAAGGGCTTGCATAGCTTGGGACACGACTCCGATAAACGGTTTTGTGCAATTTCTGCGCAACCAACCGGGGGCGCAAGTTGTTTACAACATAAGTAACCGCGCCTGCACGGGTGCATGTTCTTTCAACGCACTCGGGGAGTGTTTTGTTACGCCGTTTCGGGCCCTTTTTAAGTACTAACCGATTTATGGATAAGCAGTTGCTAATAGAGGCGAGGGAACCAATCACTGGCGGCAACGAATTTGCAGCGGTAAACGTATAAATGTCAGGCTGATGCTGCAGCCCGTTTGAGATGGTCTCTTACTTGACTGAGTATCGGAAACTCGTACATTGCCGGCAGCATCACAAACTCGGATTGGAGGTTTCTTCCATGCTCCGCTTTACTGTGCAGCTATTTGGAATAACAGTGTTGTGCCTGGGCCTGATATGGTTCGTCGGCCAGGGCGAAGCCAGCGGTTTGGAGAACGAGACCGCGCCGGTCCTTTGGGCTGACACCGTGCACATCAACCTTGACCAGATCGAGGGGAACCTGTCGTCACAGTCGGAGAATCCGGCACAGAAGCGTGATGACTTTCTTCGCGATGTCAAGAAGTTGACTCATGTCGCCTTCAACGTGCGGAACAACTACATGGAGGAGATCGATTCCGAGGCACTGATCAAGGCTGGCATTCGCGGGATGCTTGAGGACCTGGATCGTTTCAGTGTGCTGATGGAGAAATCGCAGTATGACAATCTGATGGAGTCGACGCACGGCAAGTATGAGGGGCTGGGGATGCAGATCGACTCGCGTGACGACCACATTATCATTGTCTCGCCAATTGAGGGCACTCCGGCCTATCGCCGCGGGCTGCGTCCGGGTGATGTTATCTGGGAGATCAACGGCAAGTCCACTGAGGGGATGACCTCGGCGGACGCTTCCAAGCTGATGCGCGGCAAGGCGGGAACTGCGGTTAACCTGACTATCAAGCGCGCCGGACTGGAGAAGCCGATCGAGTTTGAGATTGAACGTGAGATTATCGAGTTGAAATCAGTCAATTATGCGGGCTTGATACCCGGGACGAATATCGGCTATGTCCGTCTTTCTCGTTTTGCGGAGGAGACCAGTCACGAGTTACGGGATGCCATTTCCGAGTTGGCGGCCCAGGATGTTGCTTCATTGGTTTTCGACCTGCGCTCGAACGGCGGTGGTCTGTTGGACCAGGCCAAAGAGACAGCCGAGCTGTTTCTGGGCTCGGGCAAGGAGATCGTGTACACGAAGGGCAAATATGATCACTCGGAGCGCCACTATGTTTCTGACAAGCCAGCGCTGCTGCCAGAGGATATCCCGCTGGTGATCCTGGTGGATCAGGGCACAGCTTCAGCCTCCGAGATCGTTGCCGGAGCGGTGCAGGATTGGGACCGCGGGTTGATAGTCGGCAACACGACGTACGGCAAGGGGCTGGTGCAGCAGATATTTCCGATTTCCAATGATGGCGAGATCGCCCTCAAGCTCACTACGGCCAAGTACTATGTGCCGTCGGGCAGGTGTATTCAGAAGCCGGAGACCCAGGCCAAGCGCGGTAGTCGCGCCGCCCGCGATCTGGAGGAGGACGACGAGTCTGAACCCAGCGACAGTCTTCGGATTTCCGAGGGGGAGGTTTACTATACCAATGGTGGTCGAATAGTCTATGGTGGCGGTGGTATCATTCCGGATGTCGAGGTGGATCGGGAGCTTTGGAAGCCTATCGAGATCAATCTTGAGCGCCAGTCGATGTTCTTCGACTTCGCGGTGAAGTACGTGGCCGATCATCCCGACCTGACAGAGGACTTCGAGGTCACCGACGAGATGGTTGAGCAGTTTCGGCAGTTTGTCCGCGACAAGGAGTTTGATTACACGAGCACGCTTGAGGCCGCTTACGAAGATCTGCTGAAGACAATCGAACAAGAAGAGAAGAGTGAGGTCTTCGGGCCGATCCTTGACAGTATGAAGGCACGAGTCGAACTGGAGAAGCAGGCGGACTTCGATCGCTCGATTGACTACATCAGGCGGACGATCAAGCGCGAGATAGTCGCTTCTATTGCCGGGGAGCGCGGTGTCTACCGGCATGTCATTCTTCCGACCGACAAGACAATTCGGCGGGCCATAGAGATTCTCCAGTCGGACGGTGAGTATACAAGGCAGATGACACTGGGCGTGGAGAAGCCGACACTCAATTAGGCAGCCGGGATGACCGTCAGCAGCGCGTGAGGGCGTGTGTGCGGTCGACGAATACAGCAGGCGATGTCACTGATGGTGGCATCGCCTTCGTTATGGCACTTCTTGTTGTCCTGTCAATGACTCAGAGTACGATCCATGTCTCGCACTTGCTGGAGATACCACCAGACAGGGCTGCTACTGAGTGAGGTCGGAGTCCTCATCGAGAACCGGGTCAGCTGCTTCCGAGTCGTAGTCGAGTTTCAGGGAATCCGCCTCGAATCGTTTCAGAAGCCACATATCATGTTCGTACACCCACGAAAGCAGAATCGGTCGATCCCGCTGCGCAAGGCTGTCCATGATGTAGCATTCAACGAGTGCCTTGTTGTGAGTGTAGTTGTACTGGCAGGATCCGAACTGGACAAAGGGGAAATCACCATCGGGGCCGTAGACAAGGCTTAGCAGGGAATCGGAGGTCTGAGCGTGAGTCCTGATCTTGAGCGACAACAGCGAGTCGATAGCGGCCTGATTCTGATTCTTAACGGCCTCCTGAAGCATGAACACGCGCTCTCTGAGTACGGGGATCTGGTCCCGTGACGGGGTTCTCTCTTTACCGCATCCGCCGGCAACGGCGAGTGCGACCAGGAGTATCGGTATCCACAGGTTCTTGATCATATTACTTCCACCCAAATTCAAAGGCCTCGAACTTGAACTGGCCGTTGCGGCGCCGTTCAATGACATCATCGTCAAGCAGCTTCTTCAGGGTGCGGGTAGCGGTGAGGTTCCAGACATACCATCGATAACCCAGTGAGACCCTGGCATGCTGGTTATCGCGCGCCACTCTCTGGATTTCAGTGTGTAGCCGGCTCAGGTGCGGCTGGATACCAGAGGAGAGTGTAGCTGTGGCCTCGCGCACCAGCAGGGTGTCGATGATAAAGGCTTCCGGTACATAGTCATTGTCTATTTGATAAGAAACTCGTTGTCGCTGCTGTCCTTTGCGAATGAAGTCATCCTCGCACACCACTACGGGCAGTTCGTCGCCATAGAGTATGCTCACCGACGGACCGGTATCCTCCTCGTGATACAGGTGCGTGCCGAGGAAGTAGTCGCCACCCTGGACGGCGTACATGAAAGGTCGAATTCTTGCGTTGCACAGATCGGTGCCGCGGAAAATCCGCAAAGGTCGGCCATCGGTGATGAACTGTGAACCAAGATCATACCACAGCAGCAGCGCGGCTATGACGGGGTACTTATGGTAGAGCACGGTGCCGCCGTGGACGAAGTTGTTGGTGTCCTCCGGCAGTTTGCCCTGAGCCTCAAGGGCTGCCATCAGGCTGTCGTAGCGGGGCAGGTTACGGGTGATGACAGCCGCGAGGGAATCGGCCATGCGGTCGGCGATCGGGCGCAGTTGCTTCGCCTCGCTGACCGTAATCACAGGGAAGTCGGTCTTGTAGGCGCCGCTGCCGGTGCTGAGCACATAGAAACGGCCCATGAATTCGCTGATGGTGTTGGTGACGAACTGGACATCACACTCGACGAGATCCGCTATCTGCTGAGGCGTCAGGCCCTCTGTGATCATCAACAGCAGGATGCGCGAGAAGTCGCTGTCGAAATCGGGATGCCCGTTTACTCGCGGGGGCAGGTCGATACGTTCCTGAAGATATGGCATGACAGCATCGGGAACGTGATACTGCAGAAAGAACGGTTGTTCGTATATTTTCTGGTTGTCGAAGACGGGGTCGAGCGTATCCACGACATCGTATATCTTCACGGTCGCTTTCGCCCTGCCGAAGTTGCCCGGCACGGATATCTCGGGATTGATCGTGACGGTTTCATGGTCGAAGATGAGGTAGTTGGTTCGGGCCGAACGGCTCGGGCTGAGGTAGGATCCCTCGAATTGCATCTCCGTAACAACTGAGATAGTCTTGTACTGGTCAGAGGTGTTGGTAACCGTAAACGAGGCCTGCTGTGTACCCCACCTGAGATTCGGGAGTTGCACGTCAGAGACTACCAGATCGGCGCTTTTTGCCGGCAGACCACCACTGATGAGAAGCACGGCAGTTACCAGAGTCCAGACACGGTGCATTCTAAGCTCTCCTGATTGCATGTTTGGCTGCCAGTTGGCCGCAGGCGGCATCGATATCCTGTCCGCGGCTCTTGCGGACGGTCACGGCCGGCGCGCGGGGATACAACTGCCGGGCGAACCAGTCCACTTTGTCATCCGAGGGGCGCCTGAAATCAAGCCCCTCGATGGGATTATAGGCCAGCAGGTTTATTTTGCAAGGAATTCCCTGAATGAGCCGCGCGAGTGCCTTGACATCCTCCATGGTGTCGTTGAATCCCTCGAAGAGAATGTACTCGAATGTCACGCGGAAACCGGTGGTGTCGGTATAGTAGCGGATCGCCTGCATGAGCTTGTCGAGCTTGAAGGTCTGGGCGATCGGCATGATGCGCTCTCGCTTGGCCTGATCGGCAGCATGAAGACTGATGGCCAGGCGCGTCTTCAGGCCGGTATCGGCCAGCTTCTTGATTTTAGGCGAGACCCCGGAGGTGGAAATGGTGACTTTTTTGGCGGCGTGTCCCAGGCCGAGGGAGTCGGTGACGATTCTCAGGGCCGCGACGACATTGGCGAAGTTCATCAGTGGCTCCCCCATACCCATCATGACGACGTTCGTGAAGGCGGCCTCGCCGAAACGGTCGCGGAGGCACATCATCTGACCGACGATTTCGCCGGGAGTAAGATCGCGAAGCAGCCCCATCGTCCCGGTGGCGCAGAAGCGGCAGCCGAGGGCACAGCCTGCCTGAGTGGAGATGCACAGGGTCTTGCGCTCGGAGTCATCATCGGGGATGAGGACGGCCTCGACAGGGTGGCCGTCGTGAAGGCGAAACAGGAACTTGATGGTGCCATCGGCGCTGACGGCTTCGTGCTCGGGCACCAGGGGTGCGAAAAGGAACGACTCGGCCAGACGGGAGCGAAGATCCTTGGACAGGTCAGTCATCATGGCGAAATCGTACTGGCGGGTGTTGTAGAACCATTTGAACAGCTGGCGGCCCCTGAAGGGGCGCTCTCCCATGTCGACCATGAGCTGTTCCAGTTGGTCTTTGGAGTATCCGAGCAGGTTAGTGCGCGAGGCTGGCTCTGACGGCGGCTTCGATGACGACACAGGCTTAGGCTTAGACATAGGCTCAGAATGTACGGTTACGGGGCCGGGGCGCAAGAACGAACTTGGCCCGTTTTGTGGTTATACGCGTCAATGGCTGAAAAGGCAACGGGCGAACAGGTTTCCAGGACATGGATTATGGGCGGCTGCATGATTTCTTGACACGGCGGGAGAATACCGATAGCTTAGGTGATCTCGATTCGGGGTGTAGCGCAGCCTGGTTAGCGCGCCTGCTTTGGGAGCAGGATGTCGGAGGTTCAAATCCTCTCACCCCGATTTCTTGTGTGGCCGACCCGGTTGCTCGATCCGGGGCAGTGGCCCTGCGGCCGGGACAGCTTGCGACTCGTGGTTGCATCCCTGACAGACGTGCGCTGTTACACCTTCTACACTTCGAGGGGCTATCAATTAGTCCCGGACACAACGCACCGAATACCCGTAGTACTTGTCGAGGCTGTTCCGACTGACCTGAGAGAAATCGTTGCCCAGGTATCGGGTCCAGGCGTTGCCACTGCTCTCCTCCGTGGCCGACCAGAAACCGGCGCCATAACTGATGCCGTAGAAGCCACCACCGCGGAAGCGGTATCCGCCGGACAAGGCGGTGAAACCGGTCTCGTTGGTAGCTCCGGTGTTCGGGCTGCTCCAGAGCGTTGTGGTGTCTTTGAGTCTCCCACCTTCATCAGTGCCACGCCAACTGGACGCGTCCGTCTGGGCCTGGCTCATGCCAAGATACGTCTCAAGCTGCTTCCAGTCCTCATCGGTGGGCACGCGCCAGCCCTCTGGTGCTATGTTCCGGGTATCAGCGACAGCATACCAGTTGTACAGCCTGCCATAGGTAGATACGTAATTCGTATCATTGTTGTAGTTGCACCAGGCACCGGCAGCTTGACTGCCCCATGTGCTGTTGTCGGTCACGTGGGAGATCGGATCACCGTTGCGGTATCTCGTTACCTTCAGGTTCTCGACCATCCACCACTGGTCGCCAATTTTGACAGTGTGATAGACATTGCCGTCGATGTCCGTTACGGTGGAGTCACGCTCATCCGGCGGTTCCGTGGTGAATGATCTTACTACTCCATATCCCGTGCCCACATCATTGGTTGCATAAGCCCGCACATAGTACGGCGTGTTTGCGGTCAAGCCCGTTATGGAACTGGTGAAGCCACCCGTGCCCGTACCATCGGTGGTTTTGCTGTCAGCGATCGAAGGCGTTGGATCTGTGCTCCGGCAGACACCCCGGGCAGTTACCGTCGCGCCGCCATCGGAGGTCACATTGCCGCCACATTCGGCCGTCGTCTCCGTGATGTCACTAACTGTTGATGTTGTCACTGCTGGTACAGTCGGATCGGTCTGGGTGTTGGTCCCTTTGTCATCACTACCACACCCTGCCGCCAACACGAGTATGAGTGCTGTCAGGAGCAGGGGCATTGCCTGGGCTGTTCTTGTGAGCATTGCGCCTCCGGATATCTCGATACCACGAATCTGCCTGCGTAAGATGGACGTGGGGCGTGATTGCATTTCCTGACAACAGGTGAGCATCCACACCGCGAGTCGCAGTTCCTGCAGATGTGACTGCCCCACAAGTATCATGAATCTCCCCCACTTTGCAAGTGCAATCTTAAGTTCCTCCTGAGAAGACGGCTGGATTTCGCAATCAAGGACAATTGATGTCCCGAAAAGGAAGACGCCTCGTACGAATTGGAAGACAATTCGCATTCGGCTGAATGAGGAGCTGCACCAGCTACTGCGAACTCAGGTAGCCAAAGAAGACCAGACGACTCAGGACTGGGTGGGACGGCGTATTGACAAGAAGGTCATAGCGGGGCGAGGGGAGCAGCCTTGAATCGTGAAGGTTGTTCCTGAAACCAACGACCGGCTTCTGAGTGTATCAGAACAACATCTCACTTGACAGACGGGGCTGTGTTTGCGTCTATTATTATGCAGGCCAACGCTTTTCGAATGTCTTTCTGACTGACGACACGCTCGTGTGCCATGGGGCGTCTTTGGGATATGACCATCACAGACCACGATGAACACAGGCGATGCACCGCTCCGGGTGGCCCGGCTCCTTGCGATGCAAACTTGCAGTGTGGGGGGCCCCGTCTTTCAGGTGGGATATTGCGAAAGGAGGTGGGAGAGTGAAATGAGACCTTGTTGACGTGACGTATCCGGCCGGGGGCGGTTCTGTCGCCTGGGCCGGGAGAATGGTTAACAGATAACGTATTGGAGACACGAAGATGTCTACACAACACACAATGAGAAGAAGCCTGCTGCTCCTGCTGCTGGCAGTGGTGATAGTGGGACTGGTAGTCGCGGGCATTGCCACATCAGTAGTGGGAGGCGGACAGCCGACACGATATTATGCCGGTATCTTCCCTGTGGAATTGCCCGAAGGCGGTGGATTGGCGACACTCGAGTTGCGCATGTACGAGGATACAACTTACTGCAGTAAATGTAACAACTGCTGCAATGAAGAGGATTGGCGTTACATCGAGGTCGCATTTGCCGAAGAGAAATCTCGAAACGTGAGGTTTGTCGGTGACACGCTCTGGTCTATCCAACTGGATGACGAGCATCGTGCCGAGACGCAATTCAATGTCGAACTGCAATCGAATGATACTTGCTATGTGCGTATGATAATTCGCAATCAAACTGGCAGAGGGACATTCGCCCATGCCTACATAGTAACCGCCCCAGACACGACCGAGTTCTGGCACTATCCGCCTGGCCCCCGCCTGTCTGACCGTCTCAACCGCAAGCCGGACACGACCTTGTACCGAGCGTGGATCGACCTGAGTGATCCTCGGCGCCGACAGGTTTTTCTTGAGGGATTCTCAGAGATTGAGCACAAGTACGGCAAACCTGTACCGGTGGGTGATTCCGGCATCTACCATTTCTCCACGTCCAGAGGTGCGGTGGAACGCCTCATCAGGGAGCGGTGGAGGGCAGGTTACATCGACACCCCACCCCCCATGCCCGATCTGCCAGCCGGGTGTTCGGTGAAGGTAGAGACAGGCCCACGCCGCCCCCCGGTGAAGAACCCGAGGCGGCCGCGACCGACCTCGAAGGAGGATTCTTCACAAGGCTCGTCGCCAGTCCGATGAGGCAGCTTAATGACAACGCTGGTGTCCCCTCGCCTCTTGTGCTGAGGTCTGTGTGAAGGCGCAGGTTTCCGCACAGGCGGCGAGGTACCTGGTGGCCGGTTTGACGGCCGTTCACACTGACGCTGAATTGCTACAAACCCAAAAGGAGGTGGGAGAGTGAAATGAGACCTTGTTGACGTGACGTATCCGGCCGGGGGCGGTTCTGTCGCCTGGGCCGGGAGAATGGTTAACAGATAACGTATTGGAGACACGAAGATGTCTACACAAC
>Ga0334895_1000547_pt1 | contig 49191 bp, 47 predicted proteins | sample GraSluR3_MG_7_FD_207229 | JGI IMG/M metagenome (GOLD analysis project Ga0334895, IMG submission 207229) | Sludge microbial communities from methane-producing bioreactor in Wageningen University, Netherlands - Granular Sludge_31_05-R3 | ecosystem: Engineered > Bioreactor > Anaerobic >... | reverse complement strand
CAACAGGTTTTGGCTATGATTGTGTTGCAGTTGCGACTGTCGTATAACGGCTATTACCCGAGCTTCCCAAGCTCGTGACGGGGGTTCGACTCCCCTCAGTCGCTAAGGTTTTAATAACTACAAGGGAAACATTTACAAGTTCTTCTAGCGTGGACCAAAAGGCCAAAAATGGGTTTTGTGGCCTTTTGGAGTCCTTTTGACTAGGAGGCTGTATGAACAACAACTACCCAACACCTTACACTGTAGGCAAAATTTTCCACTTCAGATTCACTGATAAGAATGGAAAAAGAGTCCGTATGTCCACTGGTTTCTCTCGCAAGAGTGAGGCTCAGAAATTCATCAAGGAATTCATCGACAAACAGCGATCGGGAATCGACACCACGACAACTGTTCGGGAAGCATTGAAACTATACCAGAACCCGGAGACGAATCCAAAAAGGCGACAAGCTACCGTTACCACATCGTTCTATTCTGATCGTTATGCTTCACATACCGCTCGACATGCCAAAGATCTCGAAGAAGTCCTGAACAGGTCAATGAAGAAATTTCTCGATAAACCTCTAAGCCTTGTAATCAGATACGAGATAAAACAAGCTGCTGTTGCCATAGCAGAAGAATATGGGGCATGCAATAAAAGTGCAAAGCTGTATAAAGTCCTTAAGGCCGTTTTTGGTCAAGCTGCTGACGATGGGTTGATCCAGATGAATACTGCCCAAGGATTACCGGATATCAAATATAAGGCTACATCACGGAAATCTCTGCCAGCATCTGATATCCAACTTGTTCTAAATTCTCCCCAGGTATTCCCAAATCAGAAGGCTAGACGGTTATTTACTATCTTAGCTACCACAGGCCTCAGGAGATCGGAATTGTTAGCGTTGCATCCAGATCAGTTGAAAGATGATGTACTGACGATCGATCGGGCATACAAAGATGATTCGTTGAAAGTAATCGGATCTCCGAAGTGGGGGAAGGTGAGGGTTATCCCACTTTGCGATATTGCGCTGAAAGCGCTCAAAGAAGCCTTCGAGGAGAATCCTCATTCCAATGAACCTTTGAGAGTGAGTAGTCGAATGCTTTCAATATGGTTCAATACTATAAGAACTCATGCTCTACTGCTCGACCTCGAAAGACCCGAAGCATGGAAGGAGTTGACCCCCCATGTTCTCCGGCATTCTTTGAACACCAATCTTCGTCTTGCTGGAGTGTTTGATATCTTGGTCGCTGAATATCTCAGTTGGGAACATCAAGGAGGAAATGCAGTTCAGGAAGGGTATACTCATGTGTATGCTGAGAATTTGAGACCAGTGTCGGACTGTATTGATACGATGTATGGGTGTAATACAAAGGTATTAAAATTCCATCAAAAAAATATAGAAAGATTATCGTAATCTCACAACTTCCTGTAGTGTTATGGTTTCTACCGATTAGGGATTGCAAATATTAAGCATTCTCAGAAGCTCGTTCATGTGCACTGCAAGTTGCTATAACTGACTTCCAACGCTTTATCAACTTCTCGTAATTTCTGTTTAGGTATCATGGAAATACTAATTTCATTAATCAATATGCAACTGATTCCTCTTAAAATTATTCTAACAGTTAGGGAATAATATAATTGGGTATAGAATATATTCATGCTACAGATACATTATATGGTATCTACCAAACTTTCCAACCTATCAAGCTCTCTACTTTTTACAAGATAATCATGATAAGAATTTTGTGCACCTTGAATTAATGTATCATAATGAACGATTCTACTTCCTTGTGAAATCGCATCCATAGAAGCTTTCAACCGACCAGAATTATTGCGTTCTTCATCAACTGGTTCGCCTAAAACGAAAATAACTTCAATATCAGGAGTTTCTGAATTCTGAGCTAAAAGGATTTTCTTAAGTTTATCGAAATAAGTCTGTCCTTGATCTTGCAATTCCAACAGCTTCATTTTACGACTAGCTCTCTTTAACTCGACAATAATGTGTTTACCTGCCATTGTTCGGTAGGCGATATCCACCCGGCCTAACTTTTCTTTTTCAGTCAAATCTGAAACAAGTACACCTGCTTTTGTTAGTCTAGTTTCGATCACCTCACTAGATGTTGCTCTCTCCCATGCAGGATCAAGTAACCAAAGGTGGTCAAATAAATACTGCTGCAGTACTTTTTCTTTTTCATCGACAGTTGTAAGGTCCTGAAAATGTTTGATTGCTTCCAATCGAGATTGTACAATATCTCGATATAATGAGGCCTCAAGCATATCTCGGTCAGCGAGTAAGCTCAATAACTTCTCAATGTCATATACGTTCGCAGAAAACTCTTCAGCTGAACCCCGCAATTTCATTCTCTCGAATGCCAATATGCCATGTTTATACATCAATTTTCTATCACTTTCATCATCAACTGGTAGAGCACTTAATTTTTCAATCAACGTTTCAGCACTTTTCTTAAACCCGGCGGGCAACGAATCTAACCATTGAGCTAGAGCAGGAGATCTTTTCTTTTCTTTTTCCACTTCATGTTTTCTTCTTAGATCAGACCATTCACTTTCTACTCTGGATAATTGCTTCTTTAGGAAGTTTATTAGTTCTTTATACCTAGGATCATCTTCTTGAATTCTTTGTCGATCACTTGTTGCAATATCTTGTTCCGAATCTTCATCAAGAAAATCTGCTTCAATTTGACCAGTCAGATATTTTGTATATAATCTACCATCATTAAGCTTGTCTAAAATATTTTCATGAAATAAACGACCTCGAGCAAAAACAACGATCCCATTAAGATTTCCAGCCTCTTCATTATCTAGTTGTTTTGGAAGCGTTGCGGTACCCACCCATCCAGAAATGCTCCAATTGGGGTTCCAGTCCTGTAATCTACAGGGTAGTTCTTTTTTCTCAACAAGAGAACGTGCAGCAGATAGATCTGGAATAATAGCACCAAAATGCCATAAGAATTGGACTACTGGCATATCTCCTCGATCTGAAGGGTTGATTGGATCATCATTGATGTATACAGAAAAATTATATTTTTCTCCAATGATAGAAAATCTCCGAGATAATCGCTTTCTAAGTGCTACCATCCCATGACGAAGTCTTTGACGTTTAATATCTTTCAATATGATGAGTGTGCCTTTTTCCAAATCAATGGAGTTGGAGGGAATTGGTTCGGGAGAATAATGGGATAATCCTTCTTTTACTGATTCTTCGATACCTTTTGTGGTCATTCTAAATCCATTAATTTCGCTATCAGCAGTTTTTGAAAATATTTCTATTGTATTTGCAATCGAGAAGAGGGATAATTTTCCTAATCCCTTTCTTCCCATAACCGGTCTTCCTTTTGCTGTTCGGCTTCCAGTTCTTTGATCCTCAATTCGGCGTTTGTAGCCCACTCGTAGATATTTTTTGTTTAGATCAAGTATTGTCATCCCAACTCCATCATCTCTGATATAGATTGATTGAGAATCTTCGATCTTAATTTTTACATTCTCTGCATCTGCATCCCATGCATTCGCAACTACTTCTGTAAGAACAGCCGATATATTGCTATACAGATTAATACCAAGATGATCTAGAACATTTAAATCAACTGTCATCTGGTAAGTTGGTGTTTCAATTGTTTTAGTTCCATTAGCTGTTCTTTCCATATTACACTCCTATGACAAAGTTTCTAAATGCCGATTGAGACTTTTTCCAATCATTTCTCCTAGTGTAACAGGAACTGCATTGCCAATCATTCTGCCAATATTTTTCTTTATCGGCAATGTTCCGGGAGAAAAGAATTTATAATCAGGAGGGAAACTCTGCAATATCGCACCTTCACGCAAAGAAAGTGCTCTGTCTTGCTCAGGGTGACCGAAACGACCGTTCCCATAACCATAAAATTGTGTGGTAATGGTCGGAGCAGGCTCTCCCCATGACATTCTTCCATATACACTAGGATAGGTCTTACCTGTGTCTTTCTTATGGCAATTCGAAATATACTCGTCTGGCCAATCTCGCCATGTCCCACCTTGGTTTGAAAAATGGATACGTTTCATGTTTACGGGCGTCAGATTTGCACTTTGGTGAAGAGGATCTTGAGGATCGCTTTCACCAGCTTTGATTTTTGGTAGTTCTCCAATAGCCTCTTTTACGGTCATTCTAGGTTTTCCAAATTCGTTAGGTGTTAGTATGGAAATACTACCATGTTTTGAGGCTATAAGAACAAGTCGTTTTCTCATTTGGGGAATCCCATATTCGTCACAATTTACAATTTTATAGTCATACTGGTAATTATTTACTGATAAATTGCTTAAAAAATTAGTAAATACTGCGTGTTTGGTTAGACCGGGCACATTTTCCATGGAAATAAAATCCGGTTGAACTTCATCTATTAACCTAGAAAAATGTGATAGTAGCCACCAACGGTCATCCTGTTCCTTTGCATTAGGGTTATAGGTTGAAAATGTCTGGCAAGGAGCACATCCGACAATTAATTTATACGTCTCTTGTTGGTCAAGATATGGTTTAAGCTCAACTCCCTTTATATCTTCAACAGATTTTAAAATGAATTTAGCATCATTATTTTGCGTGAAAGGATATTCACAGAGAGGGTCAATATCAATACCTAATTTGATATCAACTCCTGTTTTTTTTAAACCATGGGTGAGACCCCCAACACCACAAAACAGATCAATGCCTACGATCTTCTTGTTTTGCTTTGCCAAGTCATTGGGCATATTATATTCCTTCGTCGTTTTTACTTATATTAGTTGATATTTTATCATTATCAAGTGGTAAAACAACATTTGTTCTCTTTCGGTGTTCCTTTAGGGCAGATAACGACGGTAAAATTTTTGTGAGACGAATTTGTTTATATTCTTGATCAACAAGCCTTTTTATAAACTCTCCATTCAGCATACCCAAATTTTTATTAATTCTCACTCTAAATAAATCGTCAAGAAAAAACAAACCCAGCTCGAATGCCTTGTCATGTAATAGACATAAACATAGTCCATTGGATAACTCTCCACGCAACTCCTCGTTATCACTCCATCTAGCAATATGTGAAGCAATAAGAAAGCGTGGATCGTTAATACTGCAACCAGGGAAACAGCATTTGTTGTTGTATAGACGTTTGATGCTCTGGGCAAATTGAGTGTGCCCAATGCGAGTCTTAGTCATTGCACATCTATCCGCTGTTTGGATAGATGATGGTAGAGGTTGCGGTTCACCATTTTTATTTTGGATTGTAGTATCTTTGAACAGTATATACAGAAGGTCATAATCGATATCGGAGAAATATGCTCCATTTAAGCACTGCAGTTTATGATTTTGGAGAACATAAAACAAATTCAATTTATCAATCTTTTTCCCATTATTGGTCTTTAAGTACTTAACTAATTCTTCTTCTCTAAATTTGAATACGTAATCGAGATTTATCGGTTCTGGGAACTCAATGTAATTTGTTAGTGAAGCTCTATAGAATTTGGTATCGCTATAACGATCCTCGACGAATTCCGGACGTTCCTCCGTGATTCCCCCGTCGTCAGCTGCAATAGAATATCCAGTGAAGAATGCTCTAGGCCGTGTCCCACGCAGATGAATTATCAGATCGCCTTTTCTGATCATTGAGACCTTAGTCCAGAACGGCCAATTTTTTCCGTTTTCGGTATGAGAAGGCGCCCATACAGAATTGGAGAAGGCCCAATCAGCTCCTCCATGATTTGTGTTTCTTGACATCTCAAGATATATCATAAAACCAACCTTTATTTGAAATTAACATAATTTCAAATATCTTTGACCATAAAAATTATAGGCAAGTTCCCTCACCCCACCTCCCCACTGGGAAACTTGTAAATCACGCAAGGATTGCCCCCTGACTCACGCCTTCCCCCGGCACTCGATCTATCCAAAATTTTTTGACAAGTAATCACGAAAGGCTTCTTTTTCTCTCTGTGCAAACTCTGGAGTGTATTCTTCGTAGTGCAATTGTGCCAACTTGTCTGTAGCATAATCGAAAACTTGCAGGTAATCCATTCCCTGAATATCAGGAGCTCCTCTGTAAACAAAACCGCCTCTCTCAATCCTGTTCGCTGCTAATGTTTTTAAAGAGATGTAAAGCCACTGGATGAGAGTGATATTTTCTCTAGCTATGTAGTTTTCAACCTTTTCTCTATTCTTTTTTACATACTTTTGAATTTCCTGGATTAAGTCTTTACAAGAATTAAATTTATCGTGAAGATACTCTAACTCATGTTCGAAAGTATCGAAGAAACTTCGATGCATGCCCTGTGGAGAACTAATGTGATGGTCTAATGTTTCAGCTGAATAGTCAAAGTCTGTGTTCGCAGGAATGGAGTCTACCTGATATCTTGAAACAAACATGCCCGTAATCCCATATCTAAGACCTCTATAGACCAGATAATAACTCATTATATTTGTGATAGTTATAAATATTAAAAGATTTGTATCGCTTAAACCAGTAGCGACAAAAAGCATTTTGAACAAGAAAGCAATGAGGTAACCACTTATCGCACCAACAAGACTATTTAGCTTATTTACATGTGTTTCTTCCATTGTGTCTCCTATTATTCACATCTACATACAAAATATTGCCTTCCCTTTTTATCATTCTTAGCTTATCTGAGGGATGATGTAAAATTTTCATGCCAGACCTTTACTTTGTACGACTTCGGGAACGGAATATCCCCAAGAATCAATCATGGTATCAATAATCTTCAGGTGCTCTCTAGAGCATTTAGAGATCCTTGTACAGATATCGATTAAGAATTCATCATCATGGAATTTTTTCTGTAATGGATGTTCGTACTCTTTCCCCGTTACAAGAAAGTCGAGAGATACGCCTAGAGCTTCAGCAAAAGCGGATGCTAGTTCGAGGTTCGGTATTTTGCTTTGGCTTTTTTTATTGGACCAAGTATAGAAGTTAATCTTCCCATTTGTTGAATTACAGAATACTTGTTTTGTGACTCCGGTTTTCTTCCAGAGTTCCTCTACTCTTCCCCAGAAATCATTTGCGTCAATTTTCATATCTCTATTATACACCAATTTATCGGATTGGTGAAAAAAATTAACTTTATTATTGACAATTTATCTATTCCGATAAATAATGCTAAGCATGAGTAATTCAAATTTATCAAATCAGATAAACCAGCAACAACTCTGGGTTGGAAAACTAACCCAGCCAGAAAGAAAAATGGTACTCGATGCAAGTAAGGTTTGTGGTCTCCGCAAATCAGAATTCTACCGCAGAGCAATTATCGAGAAAGCCCAGTCAGTCCTTTCATCAGTAAACAACGAATCAAACGAGGCATCGTCTGTCCGTGAACAACCACGGGTGGGTGGTGCCTCTTTTTTGTCGGGAGAAGACGAGAATGGGAGGGAGTGGAAGTGAAAATTGGCCGACGGAGTTTTGTTCTGAGCCTTCAGCTCTTATCTAAATACGCACTATCTTTAGTCACATACCAGTGTAGATCACTGAAGTCGTGGTACTCACTCCATACTTTATCCTCACGGTCCGAAGCATGCAAAATGTCGTCTAACCATTCTGTTGTGTTCCGGATCAGGGTTGGCTCCCATCGAATTCCACTGTCAGCGACCTTGGAAAATTCAGGTAACACCAATCCATCATTCAGACTCGGCCATTGTACCCCTCAACCACGAGACTCCGATGTTAGACGCATCGGTGCCAGATTAGGGTTCCTCAAAAGTTTGGTTAACATAGAACCTCCTTTGTATTGGCCCTTAATCGGGAATACCACGTTGATGGTACCACGCAATCCACTCCCTCTCAATCTTTTCTTTTCTCACGATATCAGGAGCGCCGGATGAAAAACCAATCAATCATCGTTGACCGAACAGCCTTTGAGCGAATGGTGCTAGCTTCTGCTGCTTACCAGAAGGCTGTAAATGAAGTCTTTGCCTCAATGCGAATTGAGCAACCAGAATCCAAGGACGAATGGATTACCACAAGAGAAGCCCAGCAGATTACTGGAATCTCCACCGAGAAGCTATCTCGAATGGCAAGACTCGGGGAGTGTGAAGCGAAGCGGGTAGGGAAGGATTGGAGATTCCCCCGATCGAAGGTCGAGAACATGACTTTCATCTATGCGAATTAGAAGGCAAGACGCCGTTGATTTTTGGAACTAGGAAGAACTTGCAGCATTCCCTTGTAGTTGCAACTCCTTCCGGAGAGTCGTCCGGAGACCTTTCAATAGTCCGTATGGGTGAGCAATACAAACGGACAACGTTATACACAGAGTCGGACGGGGATTGCGTCAATCCTTCATTGACCGGGGTGGCACACCGGGAGATTCGCACAACGTGCCAGTTTTTCAGGAGGTCCTATGGAAGCATTTTTTCTAATCGTATTGGGATTCCTTCTCATCTTCATCGGAGTCGGCATGTACATGATCGTGAAGGTGGGATCGATGAGTGATAAAGAACGGGAATCAGTTGGTCATGGCCCGAAGGGGCAAGGCCGATGAGCAATATCAAGGAGGTCACGATGAAGAGTGACGACATGGCAAAAAGCTGGGTGGCACAGATGGCTAGTCAGACGATGGGAATCATTCTGCAGACTCGACAGGAACTGAGTGAGAAAGATTCTGAGCATCAGGATGATTTGGATTGGCACCGGATGAGAGTTGAGGATCTGGAGGAAGAATTGTTCGCTCTTAATGCTGAGCTGGAGAATGAGAAGGATGAGAAAGCCGACCTTCAGAGCCGATTGAACATGGTGGCAAGGGAACGAAATCACTTCAGGGAGTGTTGGTTCCAGAGCAAGAAGAAGTTGGTTGATCTCGAAATGGAACTTGATTCGATAAAAAAGTCGGATGCAGCAACATCCGACCAGAAGGAGAAGTCCAATGACAATTGAAAACACCAAAGCAATCAAAGCATCAGACAACCTGGTGATGATTGTATACGGCAAGGGGGGCGCTGGCAAGACCACTTTTGCTGCATCTGCTCCCAGACCACTGATTCTGGATTTCGAGAACGGCACCAAATACCTCGGTGAGCGAGGTATACATGCTGATGTCGTACGAATGAAAAGCTGGTTCAGTCCTCAGGATATCAACGACTTGGCCTTGTTGCTAAGAGACCATGACACTGTGGTGATCGATCCCCTTGGTGAAGCGATGGAGAAACTTATCGAGTCTCCTTTCATTCGTGGCAAACAATATCGCACGGGAGACGGATCTCTGACCATGGCCGGATGGGGCGAAGTGAAAAAACAGATGCGCAACTTCATCAAGTGGCTCCGTGATTCTGGAAAGCACGTAATCATTGTCTCGCATGTATCGGAGATCAGTACTGATCAAGGTCTTGAGAAACGCATTCAGGTAGCAACGAAGCTTTCTGACGAGATTCCTAACATGGTGGATGTAATCAGCTATCTGGGCATTCAGAGACAGGGTGATGATTTCGTTCGCTGTCTGTTCACCCCAGCACAAGGCGGTCTGTTCGATAGCAAGGATCGAACCGGAAGGATTCCCATGGTGGTTGAAATTGGAGAGCATTCTGGGTGGAACGATCTCGTGGGTGCAATGGGAAGCACTCCACTTCCTTCTTCGCCTACTCCAGCAATGCCCCAGCCAGCCCAGGAACCTACTCAGACGGTACAACCTCCTTCACGGATAACGGTATCCCAAACAACTGAGATGCGTTCATTAGCCGAGAGGATGAGTGATCCTGCAGGTAAGTCGTATCTCCTTCAGAAAGCCGTATCTGCCATCACATTCGAAGAGGCTCAGGAAATCATCAACCGAGCCAAAGCAAGCTTGGGGGTGTGAGATGGCATATAACTTTGACGGAGTGGAATACCCTTCGGTTACGACCATCACTTCGATGCTGAATAAACCGATGCTTCTCGGCTGGGCAGCATCCTGTGCGGTGGATCATATCAAGGAGCACCTGCACATCATCCAGAATCCGATCGATGTGCATCGTGTCGAGGATGTACTGGAAGCTGCTCGGACAGCGTATGAAGCTAGAAGGAAAGAAGCTGCTTCTGCCGGGACACAAGTTCACAATGCGATTGAAGCCTACATACGAGGTGATGTAGTAGACGGGTATCTCAAATGTGATGAGGCTAGAACTGGTTTCAATGCCTTCCTTTCATGGGAATCGAAGAACCATGTCGAATGGCTGGAATCAGAGGTGGAAGTTGTGTGCGTGTCGATCGGGTACGCCGGACGTTTCGATGCCATCGCAATCGTGAACGGTCATAGGTATCTCATCGACTTTAAAACCTCCAAGGACATCTACCCGGAGATGCCTGTACAGCTCTGTGGGTATCGCCAAGCTTATAACGAGATGTTTCCGAACTACCCTGTCGATAACCTGGCAATTCTACATCTGGACAAGGAGAAGGCTACTCCCACATTCAAGCCAGTGGAAAATGAGATCGAACGCAAGACCATCTTCTTCAACTATCTCGTGAGTGCCTACTACTTCCAGTGTAATCGCAACCTGAAGAACAACCCCTTTGTCGAAGCGGCAAAGAGTTGGGGAACAGTCCCTTTCTAGGAGAATCAAATGGAAAATAGAGAATTGATACCCGTCATCCAGGTAGTGGATGGAAAGATACAGGACAATCTGGATGTCCTTGAGACCAAGGTGAAAGCGATCGCCGAACAGTATAAAGGTTTGGTGGTCACCGATATCCCCGATGCCAAGAAGACCTTGGCGAATCTCAGAGGACTGTTCAAGAAGATCAACGATGAGAAGATTGCAGCAAAGAAGATCTTCATGACTCCCTTCGATGCAGTTGAGCAGAAGATCAAGGAATTCAAGAGCATTCTTGATGAGCCCATCAATGGTATCGACCAGCAAATCAAGGACAGTGAGCATCAGATTCGAGTGGAGCGAGAAGGCATCATCGATTCGTTGCTGGAAGAAGCGTCGAGTGAGTTTGATGAAGTGATGAAGGAGTTCTTCAGCTCTGTTACCTGGAAAAAGGATCCTTCATGGGTTCAGGAGAAGTTCTGGACAACCAAGGGCAATCCTACGAACAAACTCAAGGAAGAGATCGATACGAAGGTGAATGTCTGCAGAGATGGAGTACTCACGATTCTTTCGGTTTCCGGAGAGTATACCGATCAGATTCTCGGTGCTTTCAAGAACTCCGGCAATCTCGGTCAGGCCTTGAGTCTGCTGGAGGAAAAAAAGAAAGCCAGAGAACAGGCTGAAGCATTCACGCAACCCGTCAAGCAGGTAGAAGTACCTGTGGCTGATTTCTCTGTAGAACCCGAGACCCCTTCCTTCATGCAACAGGATGCCGACTTACCTTCGTTCATGAGGCAAGAACCGAACGTTCCAACCAAGAAGGAGTTTCTGGTGAGGTTTTTTTGTACCGATGCCGAAATCATCAAGGTTCGATCGGCATTGTCGATAGCTGGAATCGGATACGAGGTGCTCTAGATGAAAGTCTCTTGGACTGCGAAACGGGATACGGTGGCCTTGGTAGCTCCTCGTGATATCAAGGAGAAGCTGGATCAGATCTACCAGCGTTCCGATGATAAGCACAATGGGCATATCACCATCACCATCGAAACTGTTCGCAAGCCCAGAACTACTGGACATCGATCTCAATCCCACCACCTCAATGGCCATGTACAGCAGATCGCCGAGTTCACGGGAATGCCGTTTGAGCTGATCAAGCTGGAAGTGAAGCATAGGGCGGTGGAGATGGGATACCCGATGTTGCTGAAACCGGATGGCACGGTGCAGATGGATATCTACGGTCGTGTCATGGGAATATCCGAAGCTGATTCTTCAACGAAAGAATGCGCGATCCTTATTGAGACCACGCATATGGTGGCTTCGGAGGTCGGAATCGTTTTACGAGAGGAATAGTCATGGAAATAACGAAACTGAAGATCGATACAAGAATGGTACAGGTCGATTATTCGACTGAAGCTGGAGATTTCCGCATCAAGACCGAAGACGATCCATCACAGGATTTGCTGAAGGCTCTGGCGATGCTCAAGGAGATATTCATCAGAAGGATGGAGTTCGAGACCGTTCAAGACAAGGTGATGGTCACGGGATTCGAATCCGGAAAGGACGATATCGGGCGGTGGTATCGGATTACTGGTATCTACACAGCTAACCTGGTCGGACACAAGATCACCACACCAAAGATACGCATGTCGAACGATCCGGATTTCTGGGAAGGAAAGGATCCCTACGAGTGGCCGGGATTCCTGAACGCTGAAGAAACGGAGAATATGATCGTTGCTGTTGAGGAGACTGAGGAGTTCGTGAAAGGCAAGCGGGCTCAGCTTCCTCTGGATAAGCAGGGAGAACTGCTTGGGGAGGATGCATGAAAAAGTTAATTGCAATCGACCCCGGTCCAGTGAGTAGCGGAGTGTGTCTCATCGATGCCGAAACGTATAACCCAATAAAGGCGATAAAAATTGAAAATGTCATGGTCATGGAGATTCTCGCACCACACATACATGGAAATACCTTGGTGGTGATCGAGATGGTGGCCCACTACGGGACCGGGATGCCGGCTGGGAAGGATGTGTTCGAGACTTGCATCTGGATCGGACGATTCATCGAACAGTTCACCCAAAAATATTTGGTTGTCGAAACATTACCAAGGAAGAGTGTGAAGATGAATCTCTGCAATTCGGTCAGGGCTAAGGATAGCAACATCAGACAAGCACTGGTTGATAGATTCGCACCCGGTGAACGCAACTATGGGAAAGGGACAAAAACCCAACCGGGGTTCTTCTTTGGGTTCTCAGCAGATGCATGGCAGGCCTACGCGCTGGGAGTTACCTATATCGATATGAAAAGGAGCAAGGCAGTATGAGTGCAGATATCAATCAAGTCATTCTGGTGGGGCGTCTCACGAGGGATGCAGAACTGAAGTATACCAACAGTGGAACAGCTGTGTCGAATTTGTCGATCGCGTGCAACGAGTCGATGAAGCAACAGGATGGATCGTGGCAGGATCAAGGCCATTTCTTTGATCTCTCGCTGTGGGGAAAGCAGGCTGAGGGTTTGCAGCAGTACCTCACCAAAGGCCGACAGATTGCTGTCCAGGGGCGATTGAAGCAACAGTCCTGGACAGACCAACAGACTGGGCAGAATCGGAGCAAGGTGGTCATCAATGTGCAGAGCCTTGAGCTCCTTGCAGCTCCTGCAAATTCACAGAACAATCATCAGGTAAACAACGGTTATCCGAGTCAGGCTCCTCAGCAGTATCCTCAGGGATATCCTCAGACTCCCCCTCCACAGCAAGCACCTCCCCCTCCTCCACAACAGCAGAACTTCAACGGATTCAGTCAACCACCAGCATTCGATCCACCAGCAGGTCCACAGGGTTTCCCGGGTCCTGAGCAGTTCAACGACGATATCCCCTTCTGAGGTGAAGCGTGAATTATCGAAGTAAAGCATTAACAGCTTTCTGCAAGCTTCGCCGCCTGCAGGAAGCCAATGAATCCGGATATGTGCGGTGTGTCACCTGTGGAAAATTAGTGAAGTGGAACGAGTGTGACGGTGGGCATCTGATCCATCGGGCGATCCGTGGAACAGAAGTGGAACCGGATAACGTCTGGCCCCAGTGCATCACCTGCAATCGTTTCAGGAACATATCAGAGATGGAATATGCCGGAGCACTCGCACAACGGATCGGTTGGGAGCGAATCGTGGCTTTATCGGATAAGCGTGATTCCTATCAGCGCAAGGACTACAAGTCGCTACTGAGCGGATATGAGTCGGAGATCAGACGAGTCAGGAAGGAGAAAGGACTGTGAGCTATTCATTGACACAAGCGGTGATCGACATGCTCAAGGATTGGCCGGAAGGTGAAACTCGAAGTCTAAAGCAAATGAGCAGGTTAACAGAGCGCAACCTCAGAAAACATGGGATCAGCGATGATGCCTTGGATTCGGTTGTGAGTGCACGAGTGAGAGAACGTAAGGCGATCTTCGGAATAACCTCGATCAGGGGGATCAGTAGATACAAGAAGGTCTGCAAGGAGAAGTCTCATGGCTAGAGATGACATGCGCCTCAGCCTGAATTTCGTTGACCATCCCAAGGTGCGGAAGATTATCCGAAGATGCGGGTATGAAGCTTTTTACGGATTGATCAAGCTCTACTCTATCGCAGGAAGAATGTACACTGACGGTCTTCTCAAAGGATTCGATCTTGAAGATATCGAAGACCTTGCAGACTGGCATGGTGAGACGGGCTCATTCGGTTCTACTCTTGTTGATGTAGGGCTTATCGATGAGACAGAGGAAGGATTCTATCTTCACGACTGGGAAGAGCATCAGCCTTGGATAATCGGATCGGAAGAGCGAAGTGAGAAAGCAAAGAAGGCGGCTGAGGCAAGATGGAACAAGGGTGAAAACAGCCAAAACGATGCTCAAAATGCTGACAGCATGCAAGATGCATGCAACGAGCATGCTAGTGGCAATGCGGTTAGCATGCTAAACCCATGCCCTAGTGCCCCTTCTCCTTCTCCTACTCCTAAGAATAATATTCCCCCCCTAGATACTAAAGTATCTATCCCCCCCAAGGGGAAGAAACACCCCAAATTCGTCAAACCTACAGTGGTGGAGATCTCAGCCTACTGCAAGGAACGGGGAAACCAAGTGGATTCGCAGAAGTTCTGGGATTTCTACGAGTCCAAGGGATGGAAGGTCGGTAAGAATCCGATGAAGGACTGGAAGGCCTGTGTCCGCACCTGGGAGAAGAGCGAGCTTCCTCGAAGCCGGGCGAGTCCTGGCAAGACATGGCGACCGGAAGGCTACGAATACGATTCAGGAGGGTGGAATGAGTTATGAACCATGTCCGAAAGGAAGAAAGTTCAATCGACAGGTGGCAGAATTGGATGCAGCAAACCGAGTGGTCTTAGAGTTGGTTGATATGGAGCGAAAAACCGGAAAGCCAACTTCCAACGATCTGCAGGATCGCATGATCGAAGAGAAAGTTCGATCGCAGTGGAGTGCGTATGAGAAAGAGTTGCTGGATTCTAGGATGGATACGATTCCGTTGCGATACCGTAACAACACTTTTGCCGACTATGTGTGCCATGACGATCGAGACAGGGAAATTGTGAAGCATATGGCTTCCGGAAAGTCAGGAATCCTGCATGGTAGCAATGGGACCGGAAAGACCATGTTGGCATTCTGTGCGATCCGGAAGCAATGGGAAGCTGGACGGTATGCCCAGTACATCCTCGCTGCCGATTACTTTGATCTCATTCGATCCTCGTTCAACGGAGGCGATCCGTTGAAGGTCCTACGGGAATTCACCGATTACGACTATCTGGTGGTGGACGAGATCGACAAGAAGCATGGAACCCAAACCGAGTTCGTGTATCTGTATCGGCTGATCAACGATCGGTACAACGAGATGAAGCCGACTGTACTCATTTCGAATTCGAACCGCAAGGATCTGGAGGCTGTCATCGGAATCTCCGCTTTCAGTCGAGTGGCTGGAGAAGGAAAGATCATCGAGTTCACCGGAGAAGACTACCGGAAGAAGAGAGGCTGATGTGACGATCAAGGAACTACAGAACAAAGCATTCGGAAATGCACTACAGCATGGATTTCACCAAAAGGATCAGAGTCTGGGAGAGCTTCTCTGTCTGATACACAGCGAACTCAGTGAGGCTCTGGAAGCTGATCGTAATGGGAAACGGGCTGACCTGAAACGATATGAGGCTGCACTGGAAAAATTCTCTCACTCTCCAAGGAAAGTACAATCATCCTTCGAGTTCTTCGTGAAAGATACAGTGGAAGATGAATTGGCCGATGCGGTAATCAGAATAGCCGATCTCGCCGGGTATCTGGGAATTGACCTCGAGGCGCATATCATGGCCAAAATGAAATACAACAAGAAGCGACCACGGTTGCATGGGAAGGCGTACTGATGAAATTGTTGATCATGAACAACGGGAAAGTGGTTGCAGAAACCAATGGACAAAAGGCTGCTGCGAATCTACTGGGATGGACAGAGAAGCAGGTATCCGAGATCCTTCGTACGGGCTCGGCGATCGATGGGGTTACTATCGACTATGCGATCGACAGGGAGCGTGCAGGGAATGCCGTGTGTGCCTATACCAGTACTACCGTGCATCGATACAAGTCTCTTGCAGAATGTGCTCGAGCCTATGGGATGGCGAGAAAGAAGATCGAGAAACTCATAGAGACTGGAGCTACAGCAGATGATGGGATGACTACGTTCGATATCCCCTTGAGTTAACTGCTCCTGATGAGAACACGTTACCGACGATTTGTGCAAGGATAAGCCATGGACGTATGGGAAAAGCAAGAGAATGAGACAGCGTTGGCCTACGAGTGGTTCTGTCGCTACCGGGACATGGGGCGTACTCGTTCTCATGTGGCACTATGTCATGCCTATGGCAGGAAGGAATCCTATAGATCTCAGTTGCAGGTCTGGTCCAAGAAGAATAGTTGGGTATCACGGGTTGAAGCTTATGAGTATCATCTCGAGGAGCAAAAGCGCCATGAGATGGAGAGCGAACAGGTCAAGGCAGCACGGGAACATGTTCAGCTTGCTGATGAGGTGATGGAAGTATTGCTGATGAAACTTGCCTGTCTTCGGGAATCAGATATCAACCCAACCCAATGGAAGAATCTTGCCGAGTTTGCGGTGAAGACCAAGCGTGATGCTCTGGGAATTGCAGAGAAGCATGATGTGTCCGGTTCCATCGATGTGAACGACAAGACTGCCATGCGTATCAGCAAGGAATTTCTGGAACGTACCGAGCGACTGCTGGCACTACGAGGGAAGAGCGATGGTGACCAGTCCTCGTGAGAAATTCATCCTCCAGTGCAAACAGATCATGGAGGACTACGAACACCAAGGCAAACACGAGGAGATGCGCCAGTGGATGCGCTACATGGTCAGGAAGGATATATTCTTTCTCGCCGTGTTTGTCTGCGAGAGAGAGGATATAAATCGAGATTGGCTGTATGACCGTTGCCTGGAAGTGCAGGAGAATCCCGACGGGTATCTGGATATCTGGGCTCGTGAACACTACAAGAGCACCATCATAACTTGGCTCAAGACCATTCAGGATATTCTCATCGATGCTGAAGAAAGGATCTGCATCTACTCATTCAACCAGACGTTGGCGAAATCGTTCGTATCCCAGGTGAAAACCGAGTTGGAGTCAAACTGGCGTCTCAAGTGGTTGTTTCCGGAGATCCTCTGGGAGGACCCTCTCAAGGGCACCTACATCGATGATGAAGGGAAGAGACAGAGAATCCCATGGACCACTGATTCTATTCGAGTGAAGCGAAAGAATCGAGCCAAGGAGGATACTCTCACCGCTTCAGGTCTGGTCACCGGACAGAAGACTGGTGGACACTACACAATCCTCGTCTACGACGATGTAGTGACTCTCGATTCGGTTACTTCTGCCGAGATGATAGAAAGAACCACCCAAGCGTTCCAGATGTCGCTCAATACGGGTGCCAGTGCTCCCGGGAAACCTGTACGTATCAGGATTATCGGAACCCGGTACCACTATGCTGATACGTATGCCGAGATCATCAAGACCAAGACTGCCATTGCTCGTGTGTACCCGTGTGTGGATGAGCTGGGCAATCCTGTGCTGCTGTCCAAAGAGGTGTTATCGAAGAGAAAAGCTGCGCTGGGTTCGTGGGTATTCGCATCTCAGATGATGTGTGATCCTCGACAGTCCAGCAACATGGGATTCCTCAGGGAGTGGATCAAACCATGGGTTCCTACCATCTATGAAAACCTGAATCGATTGATTCTTATTGATCCGGCAGACAAGATCAAGCGTAAGACCGACTACACAGTCATGTGGGTGATCGGACTCGGAGCTGACAGAAACTACTACGTCATCGATGTGGTCAGGGACAAGCTTTCGTTGACTGGGCGAACCAATGCATTGTTCATGCTTCATCAGAAATACCGTCCTCAACTGGGTACTTTCTACGAAGAGGTGGGCATGCAGGCTGACATTCAACATGTCGAAGAGCAGATGGCTCTGAGGAACTATCGGTTCCCCATCTATGCGGTAAAGGCTACCAGTGCCAAGGGACTACGAATTGAAGCTCTGGAACCGCTGTTCCGTCAGCAACGGATCTATATGCCAGAGGCTGTGTGGCGCAAGAACTGGGAAGGTAGTACCGTGAACATCATTGAGGAATTCATCATCGATGAGTATCTCGCTTACCCATACGCAAGTCACGACGATATGCTCGACGCCTTGAGCAAGCTGACCGACGACCAGGTGATCCCCTTCCTGTCGTTTCCTGATCTGATCTCTGCAGAAGAGCTCTTGAGGCAGCGTCTGCTGGGGAGTCGTGAGATTGAGGAAACTCCTTATGAGCCGTTCTGAGAACCATCACTCGATGCTCTCCATGCTGATCGATGAGCCAGTGCTGCTCTACTGTTGAATTGCCCTGTTCGTCCGTATCGTAGATTGATGCCATTAGTCCGATAATCTTTGTCATGATTGCCTCCTGGCAATGTAACGTCAGGTAGTCTGATACTGCTTCAAACTACTTATCTGCTCCAAATGACACCAATCGATTGAGACAATGTGATTCACTGGATACGTGGATACCAAAAAGAAGAGAAAAGAAGAGCTCAAGCAATCTCTCCTTGGCACGTTAGCCGAAATGGAGAATGTACGCCGTCCCACTGAAGCAATTCGGTGGGAAGCTTGTGCGTTGGTCAAGCATCGAACCGAGGCCTTCAATCTCAGCAAGAGCAAGATCGAAGCAATTCCTCTTCATTCGAATGTGCAGGTCGAAGCTACTAATACTGCAGTGAATGGAATCATGGGATACCTGATCAGCCAGAATATCCGATGGTTCAACTTCACCACTCAGGGCAAGAACTTCCAGAATGCAGATAAGATCTATGGAGCCAAGGATCATCTGGAGCTGGTTGTATCGACTTTGCTCAATGTGTTCAGTCAGTGCAATTTCTACTCCTCCACTCACCTAGCCACCAAGGATGCGTTCGTTCAGGGAACGAGTGCCGAGTTCATTGTGGATGACCTGAAACATGGAGCAATGGTGTATGACACCATCGACCCTCAGGAGTTCTATATCAGCGAGAACGACAATCGTCGTGTGGATACCTTCTACCGGGTATACGAGATCCCAGCAAATCTCGCCTACAAGAAATGGGGAGAGAAGCTACCTGCGGAGGTGAAGCGACTGATCAAGAACAACGCAGGTCACCAGCGCATCAAGTTGCTCCATGCAATCTACCCGCGAAAGAATGCGTTGAATCGGATGGGTAATGCAATCATCTCCACGAGCAAGCAGTACGCTTCTGTGCACTTCAGTTATGTTGGAGAAGAGATCTTTCTGGAAAGCGGGTACGACGAATTCCCCGTTGCCGTGCATCGATGGTTTCTCAATGGGACGAGTCCTTATGGGAGCTCTCCTGTGATTGAGCTGGTAGAAGAGATCAAGAAGCTCGATAAGATGGCATACCTGTACATGATGGCTGCAGACAAGAATGCCAATCCTCCGATCTTCGCTCCGGAAGTGCTCAAGGGTAGATTGAACCTCAATCCGGGAGGGCGCAACTATGCGAACCTTGCCCAGACAGGGGAACCTAAGGTTTTCCCTTCCACTCTGGATCTGAATCACCTGGCCAATGAGATTCAGATGCAGACCCGGGTGATTCAGCAATCCTTGTATTCTGATCTGTTCAACATCCTCATGAGACAGGATCAGCAGAGGACAGCTACCGAGGTGCGTGAGATCAAGGGCGAAGGGTTGGTTCTCTTATCCTCGATCATCGGCAATATGCAGGAGGAGAAGATCACTCCGCTGATCATGCGTACGTATCACATTCTGCGTAAGGGTGGATTTCTTCCCCCTCCTCCTGATGAGTTGGTCAAAGCCTCCCAAGGGGGACAGGTCAAAGTGGAGCTGGACGGTCCTCTTGCTCAGAACATGAAGGCTTATCACCAGACAGTAGGAATCACCCAGGGCATGCAGGCCTTGGCTGCGGTGATGCAGCTCAATCCGGATTCTCAGGTGAATGTGGATTTCGATGAGCTTATTCGACAGGCCATGAGTGCAAACGGAATGCCTCAGTCCATCATCCGAGAAATCGCAGAAGTCAAGAAAATCAAGAAACAGCAACAGGAGATTCTTGAAGCACAGGCACAAGCCCAGCAGATGCAGGCTCAGGCTGATGCAGTGAACAAATTATCGAAAGCTGAAGGAAGTACTGCCCAGCAGTTCATGCAGGGGGTGGCTGGAAGATGATCAACAAGGAACAGCAGATAGATCGAGAGACGCTGAGCAAGCGAAACGCATTGAAGAATGTCTATCGCACCGATGAGGGAAAGTACGAACTGGCCAGAACGCTCCGGGAATGTGGGGTGTTCGATCAGATCCCCTGTGAAGCAGGTGCGGTGGAATTGAGGAACTATGGCATTCGCAAGATGGAGGATCTCGGACTGCTCGATGAGGAGTCTCTGATTGCCCTTCTTGACTGGATGCTGAGTCATGAATGGAAACTCCCGGTTGATTGACCGGATGAAAGGAGAAAGCGATGGAAGTGAAGGATGGGACCAACACTGCTGTAGAACCTGATACTCAGGGGGCGCCCGGGGCAGATGGGAAGGAACAGCAGGGGTCTGGGCTACCTGACGGAACCCAAAGCACTGGTAACACCCAGAAGGGTGATACAGGCACGACCAGCCCTGCGTGGATGGCTCAGTTGCCGAACGACCTGAAAGACGAAGCCGATCTGCAGCAGTACGCAACGCTGGCAGATTTTGTGCGCAGCACGAAGCAGGCAAAAACCGATGGGAGCGAAGGAACTGAAGGCGACACGAAGGAAACAGAGCCAATAACGTACGAAGAATTCGAAAAGAGTCTGGATGCTGATTCCGATCCGTTTGGAGTCATCTCCGAGTCTCTCAAGACAACGCTGGAGTCATCGAGTGTTCCGAAGGAAGTGGCAGAGAAAGTGTTCGATGCTATTTCCAAAGCTCAGAATGGCTCGATGCAGCAGCTTGTCGAGCGGGGAAAGGATTGGTGTGAAGCGCAGCTGAAAAAGAGCTGGGCAGATCAGTACGATGCCAAGCGCAAGGCGATGTCTCGTGCATATATCGCATTGGTTCAGTCCGACAAGAACCTTGCCGATGCACTGGATCGCACTGGAGCGAGTATCAATCCGGCGGTAGCAGAGTTGCTCTCGAGAATCGGCGAATCAATCGAGGAAGACGGTTCGATCGGTAGCAACACGACAGGATCTAACGGACGGAATCCACGGGTTCCCGTCAACTATCCAGACTGATAGGAGGCCACTATGCCTGATTATTTGACTTTTGCAGATGTAGCAGCCGCTACACACAACGAGGATCTCGTCCCAGTGGTGGACGAAGTGACCAAGCGAGTGACGATGTGGAATGATGCTCATTGGAAATCTTCCAGTGACATGCTCAGAGACATCGGAGGCCGTGAGGGCGATCCTCCTCGGGGTACGTGGGTCGCTGTGGATGAAGGAGCCAAGCCGAACAAGGGATCCATGGAGAAGTATACCGAAGAGCTCGGTATGATCGAATCCTGGTCCAGATCCCTCAAGAAGGTGATGGCACTCTCTCCGCACGACAAGGAGCTGAGATGGCGCGAAGACAGACGGCACCTGAGGGGGCTTGGATTGGATCTCGAGGAAGCGTTGCTGTATGGCAACCGCAATCAGGATCCCAGGAAGTTCCTCGGGTTCATGCCTCGGTTCAGCGAGCTGACCGATATCGACGGAGTATCGCTGACTCGTGAAGCAGAGCTTCCGTTCATCACCATCGGCGCAGGAGGAGACAACGCCAACGGGATGTCCTCGATTCTCATGGTGTACTGGGACACCGATGAAGGTGCGCACCTGATGTATCCGAGTCACAAGAAGGACAACGGCATGGAGTTCACCGCCTATCCGTATGTGGCAGAGACACAGCCGGACGGGACCATCATCGAAATTGCGAAGACCAAGTATGCCTGTACTGCAGGTCTTGGAATCGCCAACCGAAAGAGTGTCATTCGCATCGCGAACATCGATAACGATCCATCAAAGCTCGTGGAGAACATGGGTAAGCTCGAGATGGCAATCTACGATGCGTTCGCAGCGATGCCCGTGGACTTCCAGGGGAGTGTGAAGCTGTATGCGAATAACCGCACGCTCTCTTCCATGCGCAAGGCGTTCGCCAAGCGTATCGTCCCTGCCAAGTATGTTGACAGCGTCCCGAAGAATGCGATTGGGGATGTGATGTTCGACTCGTTCGTCATTCGCAGATGCGACTCGATGCTCAACACCGAGTCCAAGATTGTGTGAGGAGGTACTCCTATGCTGATTGAGAAAACTCGAACGACATTCGATCCCATCGCCTATCCACTTGCCAGCGTGACCGGAGGGGCTACCAAGGCAGGTGTGGTGATCGATTTCGATGCCAAGAACCAGATGGTCGAAACGAACCAGGTGCTGGAAGTGTACGTTTCCAAGGCGGCAGAAGTCGGTGTTACCGTGGAAGGGGAAAACACTACTGAACACGAGCCGAAACTGCAGATCAAGATCTATTCCGGAGACGATCCGGACAGTCTCTCGGTTGTGCAGAGCAGCGAAGTGTTCGATGCAGATGATCTGATTGAAGGGTTCATTCTGTACAAGGCTGCGCTTCCAGACAAGTGCGGTCAGTACGTGAGAGTGGATCTGGTGAACCCGGTAGAAGACAACGATTTTGCCCAGGGTGAGGTCGTGGGAACGGTGAGGCCTTTGTAATGGAGAGCTATGTCGCAAAACGGGATTGCTACTACGACGGCATGTTCCTCAAGAAGGGGCAGACGATCAAGGTGGCAAAGGGTGCGGACATCCAGTTCAAGTGGCTTGAAAAGGTGTCCACGGATGAGCCTGTCGAGAAGAAGACAGCCTCGAAGAAATGATGATGGGGGCTTCGGCCCCCTGTTTCTCAGGAGCACGTCATGACTGAATTGGAGCTGTTCAACATCACGCTTTCTCTCTTTGACCGGGAGATCACCCAGGAGGATCTGGACAGCCCTACACCTTCAAAGGAGGTCCGGTTATGCAAACTCTACTACCCTCTGGCAAAACTCAAGGCGATGCGGGAATTTGACTGGTCCTTCCTCGTAGTCAGGCTCCAGCTGGACACTTCAGATGATGATGGTGGTTCGAGAGGATATCTGCATGGATACAAGTTGCCAGAAGGAACCATGAAGGTCGTACAGGCTTTCAGCGTATTCCCCTACGAGGTCGCTGGTGGAAGACTCTATACCGACGTAGATAATGCGGTGGTGTATGGCATCATGAAAGAACTGCCGACTGAGCACGTGCCGGATGATTTCTATGAACTGATTGCCTATGCCTTGGCGTTTCAGATTTCTGGCCTTTTGGTACCAGATGGCAGAATGGATCAGATGATACTTCAGCGATACACCTGGGCATCACAGGGTCTGATTTCCGCAGATTGTCATAACACCAGCAGGGAGGCCTGAGATGGCCGATGTGCTTGTCAACAACTTCACCAGTGGAGAGGTCTCACCGAAACTGGGCGGTCGGCCTGATCTGGGGATCTATCATAGCGGAGTGTCTCGGTTGGAGAATTTCCTCATCATGATTCAGGGAGGAGTCACTCGCAGACCGGGAACCGTGCTGCTTGAAGCATTGGATGGGAGATGTCGCATCATCGCGTTCACCATCAGCGTCCATCTATCGTTCCTGATTGAACTGACTGACCAGAAATTGAGCATCCGCTATGCTGATGGCACTCTCTATCCCATCACCTTTGAAGGAAACCCAGTAGACGGGTTCCCGGTTCCGTATCTCGCCAGTGAGCTTTCTGAAATCCAGTATACTCAAGATTATCAGAGTCTGTATCTTGCTCATCGCAACCATGCACCGAAGATCCTGACCTATACGGGAGGATCGTTCACGTGGTCCACACTGGATCCTACTACAGATTCGAAGTATGCCGGAATGTTCAAGGGTGCAGGGAATTATCCGGGATGTGTTGCATACTGCTCGAATAGGCTGTGGTTTGCTTCCAGCATAAACCATCCGTATCGCCTGTGGGCTTCCAGGCCGTTCGTCACTCATGATTTCACCACGTTCGATATCGTCACCTCCACAGAGAAAGTGATCAAGGATGCTCCATGGCCTGAAGGTTGGGAGGAGAATCAGAATCTGATCTACGAAGAGCAGACCACGATCAGGGAGATCACCAGTGCTGATAATGCCATGGTGCTTGAAGTCGGCTCGAACCGTAACGACCGAATCGAATGGTTGACCGTTGGTCAGAATCTCCTAGTAGGGACAGCCAGCGGCGAGTGGATCATGCCTGGCAACATCGATGCGTTGAATCAGTCGATCATGCAGGTCTCAGCCTATGGCAGTGCGCCGTTGCAGGCCTTGAACGTGAACGAAGATATCCTGTTCATCCAATCAGGAAAGAAACGCTGCAGGGGCTATGTCATGGCAGACGGAGGGTATCATTCTCCGGATATCAGCTACACAGCCGATCATATGCTTGCATCAGGTGTTCGGGAGTGGGCGTTTCAGCGAGTGCCTGAACCACGAGCGTACCTGGTGCTCAACAACGGAGACCTGGCTGTGCTCTCATACAACAAGCTGTATCAGATCCAGGGCTGGTCACGATGGACCTTCTCTGGTTCGGTGGAATCGGTTGCGGTACTGGATGCTCCGTCCGGGCAGGAGGTCTGTATCGTGATCGATCGAGGAGGATCTCGATTCATTGAGCGATTTGATGAGGATTCCACCATTTACAGCGACCACCATAATACTGATACGCCAATTCCTTTTGACTCAGTGATGGTTTCCAATCGATTTGAGACTCAACTGGAGACAGGTACCACCATCGGCAAGAACAAGAAGATCTCCAAGGTGGTGTTGCGCTTGCTCGAGAGCGGAGCTTTCCAGGCTGGATACAACGGATTGGAGTCCTACACCAAATTCGTGGAGGAAGGCGATGTGACGATCCGTCTTGGTGGCGGGTTCGACAAGGAACTGAAGATGAAAGTTCGCTCTGTGAATGACGAAGCGTTGACCATCCTCGCGATGGTGTATGCATTGGAGGTGGGCTGATGAGTTTACTTGCTCTGGGCATCATCGGAGGAGGCCTTCTCGGACTGGGCAGTGGTCTTTCGAAAGCAAAACAACGTGAAGCCGATTACCAGGATAAGCTGGAAGATCTGAACCGTCAGAAACAGTTGCTGGATACACAATTCTCGCAGGCGAAACAGAGCCATGAGCTCGCCACGGATCAGGCGAAAGCTCAGGTATCCGAAGCGAACGCAGAATTGAATCTCCTCGGTCAGGAGACAATCGATAATAGAGATATGGCCTTGGATCAGACAGCGAAAGCTGGATCCATGCAGAGCGAGGTCAATGCGATGCAGTTGGCAACGCTCGCTGTCCAGAATACCCAACAGACTGGAGAGGCAAGACAGCAGGCTGCTACCAGTGGTTTCAGAGGATCGGGAACAGCACTGAATCTAGTGGACAACGCCGACCGACAGGCTCAGTCATCCACAGCCCAGGCGAGAATGCAGAGCAAGCTGTCCAATTATCAGACCTATGCCTCAGCGGTGAGCAACTACACCTCTGCCACCCAGCAGGCTGAAGCCTATGCCCGAAAGATCCAGCAGAATCAAAACGACCTGGAACGGCACCTCGCTTCGCTGGATCAGAATCTGGGACACGCACAAGAGCTCTATGAACTGCAAGGTGGGTATCTTGCATCAGATATTCAGTACATGAAGACCGAAGGGAAAGACGCACTAGCTGGAGCCATGTTCTGGGATGCTGCAGGTGGCATGTTTGGTGGAGCGTTCAATGGAGCGGGATTGTTCGGATAGGAGAATACCATGGGAGTCAGATCATACGTAGCCGGGATGAAATCAGATAGCGTTCAGAACGCCACCAACATCGGATGGGGAGCGCTCGGTCTCGGTGCCAACGAACATGAGAAGCGGAAAGCTCTTGAACAGGCGAAAGCCAAGACCGATATCAATCGGGAATATCAGGGGGCTCAGTCTGCTGTAGATCAGTTCATAAATGAGCTCCAATACGATCGAGACTATCAGAACTACACCCAGCGTGTTGAAGAGAAGTTTTCCGATATCGCAGCAACCATTCATGACAATCAGCTGCTGAGCGACAGTGCGCGTCGTGAATTGATGGAGACATACCTTCCTCAGCTCAAGGGTGAAGCACTGAGCAAGGTATCGATCCTCAGCACAAATGCGCAGATGGCTGAGATCGAGGTCGAGATCGAAGGATATGGGGATACGGTTGCCAGCGATCACAACAAGAGCTTGGATGTAGCAATATCTGAGTATCGCTCTCACATATCCGACCTTGAACTGTTCAATGATGTGACCGTAGATAAGATGGTACAGGATTTCGCGTACTCGACAGCACCATTGAAAGCTCTGCAGTCATTGCAGGGAGAGTATCAGGAAAAGTATCTTGATCGAAACTTCTCCTTGGAATCCAGAGTCGATCAGATCTCCGGAGAATTCGAACTCGACACAGCTCAAAGAAGAGCCTTATCCGAGAGCCTGGCAGAGTTCCAGACGAATTTCGACAAGCAGGTCGATTCCCGGTTTGCCGAAGAGAAGAACATCCTCTTGGGCAATATCGCTGAGGCTCGGGATGCAGATCAGCTGTTCGATCTCGATTCGATCGATGCCATGATGAATCAAGTACCGACTCGACACAAATTGGAACTGTACAAGGCCAAGAATACGGCGATGTCGAACAACGACGAGGTTCTCTATCAGCAGATCCGAAAGGTGGTGGATGAAGGGCACGTGTTTTCCAGCCAAGACTGGGAGTTGATAGCACTGTTCAATGATCCAAAGAAGCGTGATGAGACAGCAGAGAGCATGTTGCTCAATCAGGGGAAATCGCTGATAGCATCAGGGCAGACTCTGGCAGATGCTTTGGCGACCATCGAGAATCATGATGGTCCGATATCGCAAAAGAATCGTACAGAGGCAAAGGCGAGGTTACTGAAAGTTCATCTCGACCATGGGTCAGACGTATCCAAGATCGCCAAGGAAATGCTCGGTTCTTCCGGACATACTCCTATCGGCGCAGGCAGCATTCCTGAGCAGGAATATGTTGAAATTGTTGAAAGTGTGATTCAGGAAGCTCCTGCCTTGGATGATACTGAATTAAGTAGTCGTGGGCAGCAGTACATCTGGGAACATGAACGAGAGATAGCTGATTTCCTTGCCAACAGTCCTGCATTCAAGCTGCCTAAGGCAGAAATGACCTTCAAGGTGGATGGAAAATTCTCCACAGCAGAAACTCCAGAAAGCTCTTCGGCTCAGATGGTTAGCAAGGCTACTGACAATTCGGTAAAACCTCCTTCAATCAATCTTCCGAATGCTTCGTTGACTTTCGATCCTTCCTCCGAAGAGACGGATTCGACAGAGCCCGAGACAGACCCGATCATTCAGGAAATAGCGCAGGAGATTGTGGCACGGCAAATCGAAGAGGCGATGGTTGATGATGAAGTGAATGATGATACCAAGACAGATCGATTGACTGAAGAGGCTGTGGCTCTACTCCGAAAGAAAAAAGAGAGCTCATCAGAAATTGTCGATATGGATGAGCCGGAAAGGAACCCTGAATCTCCCTGGCTTTCGGATTATCAGACAGCGGTCGCTCAGCGAAGAGCTGAATTACGACACGAGCGAGAATTGTATGACCAGCGACTCGAGGAACAGGCGCAATACGTACAGCAGATAGCCGGAACACAGACAGAACCTATCGAGACAGGAAGCCAGCGAGTGGAATTGGCTCCCGGTATGTCTCAGATTGAACTTGTCACGCATGCGCTGCAGATAATCAAGGACGGTGAGGGTCGATATCTCACAAGAAGTGAACTCTCCCTGGTAAAGGATGACGCTCTGAGACAGGAACTGATTACCATGGCCAGCATCAGGGATTCATTGACAGAAGATACCCCACTGTCATTGGATTACATCGATCAACTCAGAAGAAATCCTACAGTGTCGGAACAGCAACTGAAGACGGTGATTCGCGATTTTGTTGATCGTGGGTTCATCAAGGCAGAGACTGGGGATGAATTGACCAGAAAGTACAGTTTCGCTGAGACCGATCAGCGCAGCGTTCTGAATTCCATCATCGGAGAAGCAGTTTCTGCTGTGTATCCAGCCGGAAAAGGAGAGTACTTCGGAACCAAACGGACCTATCTCAGACAACGGGTATCCGAAGCGGTGGATCAGGCGATCGCAATGAATCCCGACCTGCTTGGCAAGGATTTTGCTCTGCTGCAGAAACAGATCGAAACATTCGTTGCAGGGGAAGCCTCCAGAAGAATCCTCGGTGATATGGAGAAAGTTGCCAGGCTTGTATCCACAGAGAATCTTTCTCGTCGGATTGACAACCTGGAGCATAGTGACGTCTCCACGTTTCTTCAGGATGTGAATGAGGGACGATATGACCTGCTGATCAACTATGACCTCGTTCAGCAACCTCAGATGCGCTCCAGTCGCCACGACAGCAAAGAAGTGTTGTTGGACAAGGTGACTCAGGAAATGTCGCCATACAGGAATTTCTCTGATCTCGTGGACAATGGAACCTTGTTTGAACGGTTCAGGGTACTGGCCAATTCAAACTTCATCCTTGCAGGAGGAGTTCTCGAAAAGGCTCTCACAGGATCCTTCGGGATTCAGCCATCGGACATGAAGATTGCAGGGAAACAGTGGGCCTATGCGGATCCCGAGGCTGATGGTCTGTACTTTATCGCCACCGATACCGATGTGCAGAAACGAGGCACACTCGGGTGGGGCATGGCAACAGGCGACTATGATGGCACCAAGGGTTTCATCATGTTCCGTGATTATGTGGATCCGAAGCTTGCCTATGAGATTGAAGATATTCAGAGGCAAATCAATGACCCTCTGTTTGAGCGAAAGAAAACTGCTGCAGATCAGAATAGAAACCAGCTCCCCCTGGGTACTGGAGGCCTGGGATATTCCCCTGTGCAGATCCAGGAGCAACTGGATGATCGTTACTACGGAGTGATTGAAGATTACGAATCAAAGATGAAAGAACTGGAAGAGCTCACGCATGACATCATGACCTATCGGCATAATCTGCTGGGATCGAGAGCCGGATCATTGCCGAAGCGACTGTAGGAGAACCTATGACCAACATTGAACAACTGATGCAGAACAGTGAAGTGATGCGCATGCTCAAGATCGGCAATCCCCAACGTTCGAAAGATTTCAAGCAAGCTGAGCTTGGCATAGGACTGTTCGATATAGAACGTCAGCTCAAGGAGCCTCTTGAACAATCAGTGTACAGTTCGCCAGACCCGAATGGAGCGATAGCCAAATTTGATACGGCTTTGATGCTCAATAACCTGGGTGTTGATATGGAGACTGCTCATAGTATGGCAGAGATGGGATTCTCCTCTTCGGTTACCGGAATCGATACTCGGGACAAGAACTATTGGGAAGCACTCAAGACTACCGCCCAGCATGCTCACTGGCAGGATATGAAGGGAATCAACACCTCTCTCTACAGAATGACCGGGGATACCAAATTCCTCAAATTCGCAGAAGAGTACGATATGAAGGCACGAAACAACCCTGTCTTTGAATCCTATGGCAAGTTCGGGGATCTCGTTCTCGACTCCGTACAGCCAGCCATGTCATCTGTGAAATTCATGACCACAGCAGCACTGCTCTCGTGGATACCCGGTGGTATTGCGAACAAGGTGTGGGGATCTGCGGTGGCAAAAGTCATCGCACAAGGTGGCGGTGTGTTAGCTACAGGTGTCAACTGGTTCTCTACCGGATACTCGCAGGCAGGCAATGTGCTCTTCGAAGTGATGCAGACCGAAGATGCCGAAGGGAACACCCTCCCCTGGGATTCTCCGGCAGGGGGGATCCTCTTTCATAGTCTGGGAGTCCTGATGGGCCTGACGGAATTGGGAAGCATGGAGATGTTCCCCTGGTACAGGCAACTCAGACAACAGTTCACAGACAGAGAATTTGTGGAGCACATGTCTCGCGGAATCATTGCTGCAATCAAGTCGATTGTATGGAAAGGTGCAGCGGGAACCGCATCAGAAGCACTGGAAGAAGGAGTTCAGACCCTGCTCGAGAATGGTTACGAGAATGCATTGATGGCACTGGCCAACAAGCAAGGATCCTCGTTTGACTATCACACCCTTGCCGAAAGCATACATGAGGCAGCGATTGCAACGTATGAAGGTGGCAAGAGCATGTTCCTGACGAGTTTTTTGACTGCAGGCTTTGGGCAAGGAATCAGCTCAGCACGACTGAGAGCTTCTACGAAGAAGAACTTCCTCTCTTCGAAGGATTCTGTCCCGATTGACTCCTCCTTCATCAATGTTCCCCAGCAGGAGATCGATAGGATCGATGGAGACGCTGTTTCAGGTCCGATTGAACCCATTCGAGTGGTCAATGTAGGGACTCATCTTGCACCAGTGGATCAGTCGGAATTGTCCAAGGCAGCGAGAGCAAAGAAAGATGGTATGGGAGCAATGGAAGTCATTGTTGATGAGATGGCTCCAATGGAATCGATCGATCAGATTTCAACACTGAATCGAGCTGCAGTATCCACGGACGCAAAAATTCTTGATGGAGAGAAACTCGGATACACCTCCGAAGAGGAGATGAATCGTGCTGCGTATCTTCTCGCTCCCAACACAGAAGCCATTGAAAGAACCGACTCGGGTATTGAGATAACGATTCGAAGCGAGGAGGGAAAGCTCTCAAGAATCGCATTGGCTCTCATCGAAGAGGGCCAAGAAGCCAGTGATCCGGATATATCCTATGTTGACGATCCCGAGGCTCCCTACTCGCTGTCTCGAATGACTTCTGAGCGTGCTCTTTTGTGGCAGGAACGTAAATTGATAAAAGATTCGATTGGGGACATCGTTGCTCACACCGCAGGGCGCATCTCCTCTGCCGATCTCGAGGCGAACGTAGATGCAGTGAAGCTGGTTGCTGAGACGCTTGATATCCCCACCGACCAGATGCTCAGAGAGAATCTGATCTTCAAACTGGAAAGATCTTCTCCACGAGGTGAACGGGGAGCTATTGAGAACATCAGCATCGACGGCAAGAAGCAATACACGATTCATCTCTCGGAGAAAGCTGATGCAACGACGCTGCTTCATGAGATCGGCCACTTCATGAGGGCTACAGCCTCCAAGCAGCAGTTGGCAGAATTCACCCAGATCTATGGTAACGGTCAGCAGGCTGTCTGGATTGAGGATATCAACAAGGTTGGTGATCGATATTACATTGGAGATCAGGAATTCACCTCCTTCGAGGAGGCGAAAAAGTTGGTTGAGGCGAATGAAGAAGCATTCGCAAACGACTTCGTCGCCTATCTGAGAACAGGCGAAGCACCCACTGAAGCCTTGAAGAATATCTTCCGGCGCATGAAAGCGGTACTGCAACGCTTTATCAGAGAGTTTGGTTATGAGCTGAATCCTGATGTCAAACAGGCCTTCGACAGACTCCTCACCGGGGACACACAAGCTGTGCAGGGATCCTTCGGTCCGATCCCGGTGGATGCTCAGGGCAATGTACTGTTCCAGTCACCAGAGCATGAATCCATCCGTCATCGATATCAGCATACCGATCAGTGGATGAAAGCTCCCAATGGGAATCCCACGAATCTGACCGAGCAGCAATGGATTCAAGTGCGGACTCCTTCCTTCAAGAGATGGTTCGGAGACTGGGAAGCGACAGCAAATTATCGATGGCTGATGAATACAGAATCTATTGTGGATCTCACTGGCAATGAGTTCAAAGAGAATATTGTCGATGCAGTCGAAGCTTTTTTCAGTCAGACAGGGAATCGAGTTTTCCGAGAAGGATTGGGAGAGGTCTCATTGACCCGGCATGACATTCAAGGTTCCATCGCTCATGGCCTTGGACGGCTGAAGGCTGCAGCTTTTTCTTCGGTTCCTGATGTGATTGCATCCGGAAGAGAATTCCGTCGGGTGGAAAACTACAAAGGACGTGGTTATACTTCCATAACCATTGCAGCACCGATTTCCATCGGCGGTATAGAATTCGTATGTGAAGTGGTGATCAACCAACGACAGAACTCCAACAACTTCTATCTGCACGAGGTGGAAGTAAAAGAAAAACTCCAGTTTGGTAACCAAGTACGAAATTACATGGACGAAGACCGTCCAAACCGTAATACCAAAACTGGAGCCTCTAAGCTCATAATAGCAAAACTGCTGTCAGAAGGCAAGTTCGAATCATCCAAGGTGGTGGATGAGAACGGTGAGCCTTTAATGGTGTTTCACGGCAGTCCAGTCAGTGAAATCACACAGTTTGATCGTCAAGGTGCAAACGGCGGAGAGCGCAGTCTTATTTATGCCTCTGACAGCGAACAAACGGCAAACGACTTCTCATATGAACAACTCACAGGTAGCTCGAATCTCACGTTCCGTCCGGGACGCAAAGGACAAGTATATCCATTGTACATGAACATCCAGAACCCATTGGATTTCCGTTCCTTGACAACCAGAGATTATGAGAACATCAGATCTGCCATTGAAGCATACAGTGTTGAAAAAGACGCACAGCAACAGGCCCTCGATCAGATGATGACCAGGGAATCCGTAGGACACCAGTATGCGAAGTTTGTTGCCTCTGATTTACTTAACCATCTATCTGAATACGGGTATGACGGACTGGTAGCCGAGATGAGAAATGGTGGACCACTGGAGTTCGCGGTCACTTCGCCTTCCCAAGTGAAGTCCATAGACAACCAGGGAACATGGGACAGCGATAACCCAAGTATCTTGTTGCAACCTTCCCTTCCAGTTGAGTCTGCGGAATTCAAGGCGTGGTTCGGGGATTGGGAGCATAACCCGGAAAATGCGTCCAAGGTAGTAAAGGACGGTAGACCACTCAATGTGTACAACGGAGTGCGTACTGATCCCGGTGATATTTACACTTCATATGCCAATGTGCGTCCTGAAGGTGGCAAGTTCGGGTTTTTCTTCACGCCATATTATGATGTTGCCAAAACCTACGCTTTCAACAAGTGGGAGAGCGACGAGCGAGTATATGGTCCTGTGAAGGAAGTATATCTGAATATCCGCAACCCATTGGTGCTTGATCGGTGGATGTATACGTGGGATGCGTTGAAGAAAGAACTTGCAGAGAAGCATGTTGATATTAACCAAGAAGTTGAGTGGAAGAAGTCGTTCAGCACATGGAATTACTTCGTGAGTGCTCCTGAGAGCGAAAAAGCGTGGGTGAATGCCGAAGAGTTGAAGGCAGCCATACAGGAAGCTGGATATGACGGGGTGTTCTTCAAGGATGATTCTTCCATTGGCGATGAGTTTGGTGGCAACAAGAGAATGTACCACGAAGATCTGAAGAAACTTCCCGATGACGCAGGGATTGTGTATGTCCCCTTCTCCCCCAACCAGATCAAATCAGTCAACAACCTGGGAAAGTGGGATCCTGATAACCCGAACGTCCTCTATCAGAGAGCTCACAATCCCTACCGCAACTGGGAACCGGAGATTACTGAGACGGGGAAGATCAAGGGAGCTCCGGAATGGGTCAAGAGTAGAAAAGATATCAACTCGTTGAGACGGCTTCTCAGGAAACTGGTGCGAGAAGGAGAATCGGGACGGTTCTGGTATGAAGAGAGCGCCGATGAAGTATGGCGAATCACGCAAGGAAATCCAGAGAATGCAAGGAAACTGATCCAACTGCTGGCGATCTATTCACCGAACAACAACGTACCGAACAACACCTTGATGGCGATTCGAGCGTACAACCACTGGGCTGCGGGGTTGCCGGAAGGCGAACTCCATTCGGGTATGGGAGAACTAGATAACAAGGCGAAGCGAGCGCTCTACCATGACGAAGACTGGATAGGAAGAAAGACCGGATCATTCTACGAAAATCTCATGTATGAACTGGTGAGAAAACACCCAGAAGCATTTCCAGATATTGATATTTCGGATGTTGCAACCATGGATCTCTGGATGGCTCGTGCTTTTGGATTTATGGTCGAGGCGTTCTCGGACGATAAGGGTTCGGAAAAGTACTCCTTCAGTGAAAATTCCACACGAAGGCTTGCTGCAGAACTGAATGGACAACTCGATGCCGATGCTGTTGCATGGACACCGCACCAGATTCAGGCAGCAATCTGGTCTTCAATGAAGACTCGGTATGAACTGCCTCATGTCAAAGCACAGACTAACAAGGAGAGTGTGAGAAAAGGATACTCGACAATGGAAGGTGGAAAGGTCAAGAATCCCACCTCAGGAGAGTCCGAAAGACTACACAAACAGCTGTGGCGCAAGCACGCTCTGGAGGATGCCGGAACATCGGAGGTTGTGACGAAACTGGTCGAGCAGGCTGGATTCTCCTTCAAGGAAGCAATCTACGATTCTTCTCAAATTGTAACCTGGGAGTCAATTCCTTCAACTTCCCTTGGGCATGGAATCACCTCAGCCTCCAATGACATCAAAAAGCAGTTTACCGAAGAGGCCAGATCTCTGATCGTTGATATGGAAGGCAAGGATCTGTTGGCTGAGAAACTCGGCGTGGCATTGGCCTTCGCAGCAAGAGGAGATGGAGCATACGAAGGTGCGGTCACTCCCAATGTACTGTCGAATATTTTCCCCACCAGAGTCCAGGGAAAAGAACTGTCGTTCGATACAGTACGCACGTATGCACGTGCAATACAATACATATACAAACAGGATGCAGTACCGTTTTTCAAGCCGAATTCAATTCCGATCTCGTCAAAGGCTGACCAAGGAGAACTGTATTTCAAGGTAGTGAAGTATACGCGCAATGAGCAGGGAGAAATCACGAAGGTCTCCACAATTCCCAGAAGCAAGTTTGAATCCCAGGCAGAGGCGGAGGCCTTTCGACAGGAGTACTTGAAAAACAAAACGAATCTCACTTCCGATGATGTGCAAGTTCACGGTGGAAAGTTTGCCCGAGCGGTGGTATATACCTTCAAAAACGCCTTGGATGATGGTATACTGAACGAAGTTCTGGTTGAGTTGCAACAGTATCTTGGTGATGAAGTTGGCTACACGAGGACCGGGAGTAATGAAATCACGCTGATCAACTTCAGGGATGATTTCACCCATGCTCCTTGGGTGCATGATGAACAGTTCCTTGATAGTTTGGATTTCTTCAATGAAGATAATAAAGATCGATTCGGTATAGTCAATGCCGACAAAATATTTACGGAGGGAGAATATGGTCCGGTATACGATTGGTCCGAAAGCGAAAGGGAGAAAACCGAAAGGGACCTTGAGGGAAGCTTCTCCGGACGATCCGATCTACACTCGTGGATTCGCAGTCGGCGGGCATTATTCGAGGAAATCCTCCAGCGATACTCAGGAGAAGACCTCCAAAGAATCGAAGGAGAATCCCGAAGCGTAGGTTCTATACCGGAAGGTGACGTTCTTTTTCAAGACAAGCCTTCAGAGCTTCTGAATGACAATGGGCAAAAAAACCTCCATACCAGTACCTATTTGGATCGAGAGACTCTCACACAGGTAGACCCCTCCAATACTCTTTACCAACTCTCCGAGGACGCGAAACAGGATTTACTCAATGCAAGGAAAGACGAAGTCAGGTTAGCAGTTCAGAATTTCTACTGGATTCCTGATGATGTTCTTCAAGAGTATATTGGCGAGCCTTGGGCTGATAACGAAATTGCCTTCAGGAAACATTTACAGACCTACCCTTGGATTCTCGAAGAATCGAGGAAATTCTCCGATACCGATGAGTTCCTTGAACACCTGCAGTCCAATACTGAGATGGGAGACTATACATGGGTACTCGAAGATGAACTTTGGTTCAAGCGAGTGCATGCATATGCTCGCATCATGTCACCCAAAGACAAGGACTCTCAGTTCGTGCGATTGCATACCGGAACAGACAAAGCGTTGGTGGAACTGGGGCGAAGACTGCGAGGCTACGAGGATGTTCAGATCAAGCGCAATTTCAATAGAAGAAACTACAATGGAGATCATGTAGTCTTTCGCTGGGGTGCATTCAAAGGGGTCTCTCCGATTGTCAAGCGATTGAACAAGGACTCGAGTGCAGAGGAGCTCCAGCGAGCAAGAAAACTCATCCAGGATAATCCCAGACCGTACAGAAAGGCTCTTCAGGTTATTGATCAAGCTCAGAATCGAGTACTGGAGATGAAGGGGCTTGTTCCTGATTCTGAGGCGACTCGAGATGCCTACTACGATATGTTGGGTGAAGAAATGGATGAAGCACTCAATGAACCGCTACTTTTGAATCAGATGACCGATCGCCAGGCTGCCGAATATCTGAGAACAACAGAGGATAGGCGCGAACGGTATGATGCACGAGAGAAATTGGCTACTCATGCTGGCGTGATAGCCATGGAACAGCAGGCTAATGCTGAACTGAAGCGACTTGGTGCAGAAAAAGATCAGGATATCAACAAAGCGAAGAAGGAGCTATCCAGGGCTCAATCTGCATTGAAGGAAGTATCAGATAGTCTTAAGGATGAGAAGAAAGCATTGAGGACCACTCAATCGGCTTTGGACAAGGAACGGGCACGTGCTTGGGAATTGGTCGAGAAACTTGATGAAAAATCCAAACAAGCCTCCAGAGTTGGGCAACTCGAACGTAATCTGGCTGATCGGAGAAATCGCGTATCTCAGCTCCGAAAAGAACTGACTGTCAAGAACGATGAGATCCGTTCCATTAGGAAGAAAGTCGATACCTTAAACACTAAGCTGAAGAATCAAAAATTGCTCAAAGCCCTAGAGGATCTGCACGAGAAGATCCTCGCAACGGTGAAGTTCAATTCTGAGCTTGTTGATGCCTCCTTTGAAGAGGCATTCATGGCTATCTCAAGACTGCTGAATCAGAATCAAGATCCGGGGAGCTGGGAAATGCTTCCCGAGCAGATGCGTCAGTACCTAAGCGACGTGTCCCTTCACTGGATCCAGCAGGGAAGAAAGATAAATAAATGGACCTTGGGAGAATTGGAGACCTTGTTTGAAGCGGCAAGAATGATGCGCATGGATGCAAAGGTCATGCTGGAGCGCAAGAAACTTCAACGGATGGATAGACTCCAGAATATCGCTTCCCAGCTGTATAAACAGGTTTACGGAGAGCTTCCAGAAGTCGGTCCTGGTTACGGATCGCTGATGAACGACATCATCGATGATCTTATGCTGAAGCGAGACACCTACGACGAGAACATCTTCGATGCCATGTTCAATACTATCCGAGCCTCAATTGGAAAAATGCAGCGGATAGCTCGCATGCTGGATGGGAATCAGGAGGGAGTCGCCTACCAGCTACTGGTTCGTGATGCCTATGACAGGATGACCGAAGAACTTAGAGAATCGTACAGAAGGCTTCAGGATGCCGATGCGAAGATGCAGGAACTGAAGATCACCAATGACTATCTTGCAAAGAAGGCTTTCACGTACACGACTCCATCCGGCCAGGAGAAAACACTCTCCAAGGGAGAGGTGATTGGCTTGTACGTGTATTCACAGAATCCGATGGGATCCCAGAAACTGATTCATAGCTGGGGCAATAATATCCCGTACGATCAGCTTGCTACAGCAATCGGTACGCTCTCTTCTCGTGATAAGGCCTGGGGCGATTACATGATTGACTCGCTTGGTGGTGATGAAGTCTGGACCCGGATGAAGGACACCTATTATGAGGTGTACAACCGGAATCTCGGACGGCGCAAGAGATACTTCACCTTCGTCGCTGATGGGAAAGTCGATGAAGGAAAAACCGATTTGCTAGTCGGTCCCAAAGGATCCAAGATCCGGTATGTGGACAAGGATTTCACCAAGATCGCGAACCCCCATGCGGTGTATCCGTTGAAGCTCAATGTCACCCATACCTTTACCAGCCAGATCAAGAAACAGGAACATTTCATCCAATGGGCCGACTGGACCCGGGACATGAACTATCTACTTACCAAAGGAGCGGTGGGACGGATCATCGAGATGAACCATGGTCCGAAGTTCTTGAATGCTGTGCAGGAGTATGTGAATGATGTTGGATCTCCCCAGGTAATACTGGATGATATCGAGAGGATCGGAAGCAAGATCATTTCGAATGCTGCAGTGGCTGCATTGTCTCTGAATTTCCTGACTATGCTCAAACAGCTTCCGTCATTCAGTGCAGCGCTCAGGGGTGATATTGGGGCAATGGAGTTGACGAACGTCGCACTCAGGCTGACCAACCCCAAGACCCACGCGGAGGCGGTGAAATTCATCCACGAGATGAGTCCGTACATGCTCAAGCGATCGATTTCTGTTGAAGTGGAGAAATACAACGCATCGGATTTTGACTCGTATCTCGGAAGAAAGATTCAGGCTTTCAACGAACACATCGGTATGAAGGGAATTCATTTGATGGATCAGGCTGCGGTGAACACCTTGTGGCTGGCAGCTTACGATACCTATGTGCGCAGGAACCCAAAGGGACTGAAAGAAGAGGCCTTGAAGCAGGAGGCAGCGTTCAGAGCCACACAGCTCATCAGTGAGACTCAGCCGACATCCATTGCCAATGACCTATCGTCTATTCAGCGAAAGAAGAGTCCGTTCACTAGAGCGTTCCTCTTGTTCTCCAATCAGATCTTCCAATACATCAACATGGTCTGGTATGACCTACCTACCAGCGTAAAAGCATACATCGCAACCAGGAATCCTCAGGAACTCAGAAAGATGTTCGGGATAGTCATGAACATGGCCGTCTCAGGAGGCATGATCATGCTTGTATCCGGAGTCGCATTCCGAGGTGATGACGATGATGAGAAGTACTGGGAGAGAATAAAGAGAGAAATTCTGAAGATGACGGCAAGCTACACCCTTCCGATTGTAGGTAATGCAGTTTCTCAGGGTGTAAGTGGATTCTACGGTGGGGATCTGGTGGATCTGCCTACTGCATTCGGCAGGATGATGGGAGCTGCAGTGACCGACTGGGATCAGATGAACAAACGCATCTGGGATCTGTTGGACGGTATCGGTTCAGTCGGAGGTCTACCGACGGCATTCATCAATCGAGCCATCAAGAGTGTTCAGAATGAGAATCCTCTGGAACTGCTGGGATCAGCATATGGCGATCTATGGGAGGCAAGATGAGCAACCAATACAACAACGCAGGCCGATCGCTGATAGTGGATGAAGTAATCCAGCTGAAAGGATTGAAGAAAGATCCGGTTCCAACGTTGAGACAACAACTAGATGCACAGCTTATCAAACGGGATACTGCGAGAATTCGTGCTCAGGTCTCCCTTATCGGTGCGGACAATCATGTAACTGTATCTGAAAAGCTGATTCTTGCGAGAGAGTTCAAGATCATCGAGTCGAACCACGGAATTATCGTCTCGAAAAGCGAAGAATGGAAAATCACAGAACAGACAAGATACCTGGAATACATGGCAGCATACCAAGACCTGTCTCAGTTCATGAATCAGCTCCTTTCCGACATGACCGTCGGAACCGATATCGATTCACATCAACAACTGACCGATTTGTTCGAAGAGCTATATCGGACCTCTTCAGTTCTGGAGGAGCAGTTCTTTCGCTACACTACCGGGATGATTGGAGGCTTGGATTGGCGGGTCAAGTTTGAAGTGGTGGTCAACAGCTCGCTCGGGATAACTGTCCCTACTGACAACACTCCCTCAACACTTTCCGTTATGCTTTTGCGTGAAGGTGAGGATGTAACGGATGAATACGACTCTTCAGCATTTGAGTGGACACGAGTCTCCGAGGATCGGGTGGCTGATTCCTCCTGGCGTGATGGTATGGATCTGTCGGGGAAGACACTCGTTGTCGCGTATGAAGATTTGGTTTTCGGATCAGCTTCGTTTCTGTGTCGGTTCCGCTATCAGTATAGCGATACGATGTATTACTCGAAAAGTGGGTTCATCACGTTATCAAAAGAGGTTCCAGGTCCTCCCGGAGAAGATGCCTATCAGGTACAGGTCATATCTGAACAAGGTCTTGTGTTCAGGATGGGAGAGGATTTCTCCACAACGATGCAAGCAAGAGTATGGAAAGGTGGACAGGAGATTACCGAGCTGTTCGAGGATTCTGATTTTCGATGGTATAGAACGAGCAACGATGAATATGCAGATTCCATCTGGAACTCGGCACATTATTCGACAGGGGGCAAGAGCCTGACAGTCACACAGGATGATGTAGTTGGAAGAAGTAATTTCTTCTGCGAACTACTGCGAGAAAGGAGTTAGCAATGGCAGTTTCAGTTGGTCAAATCACCATCATGGATTTCAACGATGCGGTAACCCTCACCGGGTATATCTCATCGAATCACACAAAAAGTATCCGGTACGATGGAAACAACGAAATCTACGCACCGGACTTTACTGATGTTCCCCTAGTTCTGACACCCAGCCTGTTCAAGGCAGGAAGCTCCATCGATCTCATGATTTCGGGTACAGCGATCAAGAGTGTTGTATGGAAGCGCAAGGCAAACAATCAGAGTGGAGAGAATGACCTGAGTTCTGGTGAGTCGGTTGGGGCATCTTTTCCCAAAGCTCTCACCATATCCAGTCAGCCGTTCAGCGCAGCTGTTTTCTCGGTGGAGTACATTTGCACCATTGTCTATACCGACCCCACCACAGGTCTCGATCTGACCTACAAGAACTCGGTTACCTTCAACAAGGTTACAGATGGAAACAACATCGGAATCGCTGAGATTTCTGCAGACCCGGGCTTTGCATTCAAGAACAAACTGCCAGCCAGTACTAAGCTGACAGCTCATCTGTATCGAGGTGCAACGAAAGACACGACAAACCTCTCCTATCAGTGGCAGAAGCTATCCGGATCCAGTTGGACAAACATCTCAGGAGCAACGAACGTGGATCTCTCTGTCACACAGGCATCGGTAAACAGCATGCAGCAATTCCGTGTCATCATCTCGGATTCAGTGGTAGGTGATAGCTACACCAGTGATCCGGCAACCGTTCTGGACTTCAACGACCCCATTCAGGTGATCATTAATTCCAGCAATGGAGAGATTTTCAAGAATGGTGTAATCACGACCGATCTCACTGCGAAGCTCTATCAGAATGGAGAAGAGATTGACACCAGCGGGAGTCTCTACACGTACGCTTGGACGAAGGTAGACAAGGATGGAGTACCATCCTCCTTTGAATCAGACAGCAAGACGATCTCGGTGGGTTCTTCGGATGTAACTGCGAAAGCTACCTTCATCTGTACTGTGAGTTAAGGAGTGTTTCATGGCTATTGCTATTGGACAGATTACTCTCACAGACGTGCATGACGGTGCTCAGACAGAAATCCAGTATGCATCGAACACCTCGCTGACCACTGCTCCCACCTCCGGGTGGTCTGCTTCCGTCCCTGCACCTCAGAGTGGATATTTCGTCTGGAGACGAGAAAGAGTAGTATTGTCCGATGGCACAACAGAACCATGGAAAGTCACACGAACTACAGGGGAATCTGGTGCCAAGGGTGATAAAGGCGACAAAGGCGATACCGGAGAGCCGGGAATAGATGGTAATGATGGAACTTCAATAACCTCAGTAGATGTTGAGTATGCAATAAGCACTTCCAGTACCACGGCACCAACTACAGGGTGGGATACTAATTCTCCAACTTGGGAAGATGGGAAGTATATCTGGTCACGCACAAAAACAACGTACAGTGTGGGAGACCCAACCTATACAAGTCCAGTTTGTATCACTGGAGGTAAAGGGGAAACTGGAAGTACAGGTCCAGTTGGACAGGGTATAGAGAGCATCACGGAAGAGTATTATTTGTCCACTTCAAAGACAACTCAGACTGGAGGGAGTTGGGGGCCTACACCTCCTACGTGGTCCACTGGTAAATACCTTTGGACACGGAGCAAGATTGTCTATAAAAATCCTGCCGACACTAAATATACTACTCCGGTTTGTGATAGTTCGTGGGAGGCCGTGAATGAAATACAGGTGGGCGGGGTAAATCTACTAAAAAATAGCCAAACTGAAAAAACCACATCACCAAGAGAACATATGTATTATGTTGATGCACATGAAATATTAAAAGATTTTGTTGGCAAAAGCCTGACTTTCAGTTTTGATATTAAGGTTGCAGTCCCCGGAAGTGTACAGTTTTATAGTACAAACAATGCAAGATATAGAATACCTACAACTAGCATACCGAATGTAACAACGGAATTTAAAAGAGTAGGACTTACTCTTCCTATCAGTGATGCTAACAATGGAAAAACTGTTAGCTATTTAGAATTTTATGGTATTTACGATAGTGGTAGGTTTGTCACAGTCAAAAACATGAAAATCGAGACTGGCAATGTAGCCACCGCATGGACTCCAGCACCCGAAGATAGTCTACCCCCTTCTATCCAATCCTCTGGCACTACGCTATCGGTTGTCGGTGGAAAGCTAGATATCAATGGAGAAGAAATTCGTATACCTAGCTACTCTCAAAACCTTACCGGAGATGGACAGGGGTATGTTGTGTGGACTGGTAGCGCGGTCCAGTTTGTGATAATGGAGCCACAACAGTCCGGTGTAAATTGGCTTCCCTACAACGGTGGTTCTGCTATTGGCGTGCAATACATCCTTGGCAAGTTCAAGAAAACAGGTACGACTATATATGATATTGCAACAATCACTCCAATAAGTCCAGATGGGTTCACGAAAGAACATTTTATGGAGATTCTTGCTGATAGAGACTCAGACCAGTTTGAGGCATGGGCCGAGGCTCTAGGTGTGGAACAACTGTTTGAAAGCCTTGCAGTTTGGGACTTTTTCGCTGACAAGATTAAGGTCAACACTCTGGAGATTAGCAAGACTGTAGGCGGTGAGCTATTCAAACTCCTGTTTACCAACAATGGAGATGCTGTATATCCTATCCTGAACGCCTATAAAGGAAGCAAGAAAGTATTCGAATTGGACTCGGGTGACGGTAGTGTCTACATAGAAGGAACGGGAAACTTCAGCGGAAAGGTTACACATGAGGCAATGGAAACGGTTGCACATGAATCAGGAAGCAATATCAATCTTTCCAATACAAAGAACTTATGGAGTACAGATCAACTGTACTCTGGACTTTCTTCGGTTTCCACGAATGGGACAATTAATTCGGCGAGTGGTTCTTATAAAGGAGTTTCGATTAATGGTATATCGAGGTTGCCATCTAGTAGCTCTAGGGGATTGATTTCAACCAGTTCAGAACCGACATCTATATGGTATCGTTATGATAATTATTACATGCTTCAATCGGTTTTCACAGTTCCTCCGGGTAGTTATTACATAACCATACAATTTGAAGCGCGTAGAGAAGACTCTAGAGGCCGCGCCTACATAGTAAAAAACCCGACATCTACTCTTGTTGGGGGTACTGCAACAAATCCCGGCACTATTCTTAAAACACTCAATACGTCTTCAGATGAATACGAAACAATTACGTACTCGTCCACATGTACGCCGGGTGAAAAATTCTCTGTATGGATTAAAGGTTATGAAGATAGACGCAAGGGTGGACAGGCTACATATGCACGAAATGCTTACTACTATTTTTATACGATTACTGGCCCCGGAGTTCTCCTACGTTACACAAACAACACTTATGGTGTAATTTCTCCCGGACAATACCTTGATGATACTTTTACCCTCAGCTCTCCTCAGTCGTGGTCTTCCACAAACAACAGAAATTTCGTCAAAGGAACTAATCTCTTTAACCACAGTGTAGTAAAAAATCTTCAAGCTGGAATTGGATACCCTGCCTCTGGTACGGCAGTAGTTGACACCCTTAGCGCAGGCTCAAAGACATACACGGTTGAGATGGTGAGGCGTGATGCGAATGGCGTTACGCTCGGTACCACCGAGGGAATGATACAGATAGTCGCATGGGGAGGACAGGGGTCCTCTCAGGGGGTGTATGACAATCTTTCAACAAGTATCACGTTGATAGCACAACCTCGTTCAATAAAAGTATCTGCACTTCTGCCAAAAACTCACCCTCAAACACCTCAGCATGATTTGCACATCATCGGCACTGGAACCGAACCATTCCAATACATCTATTCCAACAACATCGTTGACCCTTCTTCCATAGAAAGAAAGAAGAACGTCAATTCCAAAATTGATTCTTCCATTGAATTGCTGAAGAAGTTGAACGTTGTAACCTTCATCTACAAAGACGATCCAGAAGAGTTCGTCCATACAGGTTTGATTGCAGAAGAGGCCCCCGAGGAGTTGATCACTGCGAATAAGGATGGAATCAGTCTTGGGGATACTGTCGGGATACTAGTGAAGGCAGTTCAAGAACTGGCAGGAAGGGTTGCAGAATTCGAGAACAATGATTCTTGGCAATCTAGAAGAGAGCTACTGCTCGGAAGACCTAATGGGAAGATACGAGAGTATCTCTACGCAAGCCTCAATTGCAAATTGGCTGGAGACGAACTTGGTGGGGATTTAGATGCCTCACGCCCATTCTATCAGAACATGACAGTGGACGAAATGACCCGACAATATCTTCTCTACAAAGGAGACGATGAAGTCCTAGCACAAGCATATCTTGATGGCAAGAATGAGGCAAAGGCGTATATCAGAAGCCTTTTTATTGAGGATGCTGATGCAGATGAGAATGGAGGCATAGAGTGAGCGACATGGTTCAGGTAGCCATCATCACGGGAGTCATCACTCTCGTGAACGGCCCCTTGGTGATAACTCTCATTTCCAAGAACTCCAAGAAGAACGATGAAATCAAGGAGTTGAGGGAAGATGTAGGAAAGTTGTTCAAGCTGGTCGATCGGATTGCTGCGGGGCTCACAATCGGGTTGAAGAATGACAAGGTGATATTCGAAGCATTCCGAAAAAACTCAATCAATGGGGATTCTGAGATCCAGGACAGGATGATGGATGATTACTTCACCGAATGTACCCTCGAGGGTTTCAAGAGTGGCAGGGAGGAATAGTATGGCGAAGAAAATTACTCTGGCAATATTGATGGTTTTATTTGCTATTGGCTGTATCGGCTCTTGGTTCGAAGTGTTCGACATGGATGCCTTCACCAAGTTCCTGATCCACTTCAGTCCGTTCTATCTGGGGTTGGTCGCATCGATCGGCACCAATTCGGCAGTCGAAAAGATCAAGGGAGGCCAATGATGGAGATCATTCTGGGAGTTGTTGGAGGGTTATTCGCGCTCCTCCTTGCTCTGCTGGGGATTGAGAAGAAGAAAAACAAGAAGAAGGATGAGCAGATTCAGCGCCAAGAGCAACAGATCGTTCATCAGAAGAAACAGACTGAGATCTATAAAATCAACCAGGAACTATCTGCAGAAGCCTCTGAAGCCATTCAGGAAATTAAAGAGGACCAGAAGAAAGTAGATCAGAAAATCCAGGAGGCTGAGACTGATGAAGAGATTATCGATATTGCTAATGGGATTGTTAATCGGTTTAACTCTCTCTAGCTGCCTGACGACGCCTCAAAACAATCCAGACATTGATGTGCCTAATTTCTCTATTCCAGCTCCCGAGAGACCAGTTCTTGTTGAAATTCCCAAAGATACCTCCGGATCAATCAGAGCGTTAACAACCAATCTCTCAATGATAGATGGATATGTAAGATTATTAGAGTTGTATACTGAATCTCTAAGACTCTACTACGAAGGAATTGTACAATTATTGAATCAAACGTAAGAAGTCATCTTCCACCAAGCGCCCTTGTCACAGGAATTAATTGGTGGAAATGTTCGACCTGTTTCAAGAGTGATGAATCTTTCTTCATAAGTGGGCGATGGACTTCTAGTACCATCAGTGTATTTTTCCCATTCATACCGAGCGTGTGCTGGAGAGTTTTCTCCAGTTTTATAAAGTTCTCCTATTGGCATCTCTCGCCTCCTGTTCTAAGTTTACCCTCTTTTCACCTTACAGCAAGAAACTCCTTCGATAAGATGGTTATAATTTCTTTACCAATAAAAAATAGCGTACATGGTTGTTAAGTAGAATCCAGTGATTCATTACTGAACATTTGTTAAGAAATCCTATTGCATCATCAGAACAAAAGAGGTAAGATGGGATAAAAGAGGTATTAATTCATACCCAGGAGATGGTGAATGGCAAAGCAATTACATATTAGGCTAGATGAAAGGATTTATCAGACTTTGGCACAGTACTCCACTGTTTCCAATAAGAATATCCAAGACTGCGTTGTAGATGCACTGGTTCAATTCTTTGATGACAAGTATAGGGAAAAAGTTGATGGCGACTCCAAGTTCACCTTTGTTGATCTTTTTGCTGGAATTGGGGGGATGAGAATCGCATTCGAGGAGAATGGAGGACAATGTGTGTTTTCCTGTGAGTGGGATAAATATTGCCAGAAGACATATTTTGAAAACTTTGGTGTTGTCCCCGTTGGCGATATAAAGCAGGTGTACGAGAAGGATGTTCCTAATCATGATATTCTTGTTGCCGGATTTCCATGCCAACCCTTCTCGATCGCTGGAGTCTCTAAGAAAAACAGTTTAGGTAGAGAGACAGGATTTTTAGATAAGACCCAAGGTACCTTGTTCTTTGATGTGGTAAGGATCCTCAATGAAAAACGTCCTCGCGCTTTTCTTCTTGAGAATGTTAAAAACTTGAAGAGTCATGACAGAGGGAGAACATGGAATGTAATTACTGAAGCCCTTGATGCTTTGGAGTACGAGGTGTTTCCCGAAGTTTTAGATGGACAGGCGTTTGTTCCGCAGCATCGAGAGAGGGTGTTCCTTGTTGGGTTCGATCGTCGCAGGTATGGCAAAAACATTGACTTCTCATTCGATTTGAATAAGCCCAATCAGAAGCCTCAGTTAGGGCAAATTCTGGATCCTGAAGTTGATGATCGGTATACACTCTCAGAGCACCTTTGGCAGTACTTGCAGGATTATGCTGCAAAGCATCAGGCAAAGGGTAATGGCTTCGGTTATGGATTGGCAAATCTGGAGGGTGTTGCGAGAACTTTAAGTGCTCGATATTACAAAGACGGGTCTGAAATTTTAATTCCTCAAGACAAATCAACTCCTCGTCGGTTGACACCTCGAGAATGTGCTCGACTTCAAGGTTTCCCTGATACTTTCAAGATCCCCGTTTCTGATACTCAAGCTTACAAACAGTTCGGAAATTCGGTTGTAGTTCCTCTTGTTACTTCTGTTGCGGAGAAAATTGTTGAAAAACTCTCAACAATGACAGAGAATGTGATGAGGAGTCAACACAGTGGAAAGTTCGAGCATCGCATTGAAAGCGATCCGGGCAGCAAGCAGCGGGAAGATAGCGTATTGTAAGTTTCTCTCAGCGAATGACACGGGAGAGACGAAATCTCATCAGGCTGGAATATACATTGCGAAACCAGCGGTCCCTGTGATTTTTAATGAACCGGGTATCCGAGGAACTAATAAGGATCGTTGGGTAGAGATTCTCTGGCAAGAGGATTTTTCTACCAACAGTCGGTTTATCTACTATGGGCAAGGATCTCGTAATGAATACCGTATAACTCAGTTCGGGAGAGGATTCCCTTTTCTACAACCAGAACACACCGGAGATCTCTTTGTACTGTCAAAACAGGAGGAAGAACAATATTCTGCGTATGTTCTCAGTACAGAAGAGGAGATTGAAGAATTTCTCGCAGCATTCGGAATGAGTCCCGCAGATACGGGAACAATTATCAGAAAGGATAGTCTTACAGAAAAATCCCAGTTGGATATGTCCATTGATGCTTTCATCCATTCCTTGGAAGTTGAGTTCCCGCCATCGGTGATCATGTCGAAAGCAGCTAGGGATATTTATCACCAAATATATAATCATGAAAACGAGATAATCTCGAATCCCGATAAAGTGATCCTCAATTGGACGGAGATGGAGTATAAGGTTTTTCGCAGGCTGGAATTCTGGCGTTATGGTGATTTAATCCAAAGAGGTTTTACCGATGTGGAGAACTTTATTAATGTCGCCAATATGGTTCTGAACCGGCGAAAGAGTAGAGCTGGCAGATCTCTAGAAAATCATTTATCGGCCATATTCCAAACAAATTCACTCAAATTTGAAGAACAGGTGGTAACAGAGGGGAACAAGAAGCCAGATTTCATTTTTCCTGGAAGCAATGAATATCATAACTTCAACTTCCCTTCAGAGAAACTGGTCTTTCTTGGAGCGAAGACGACTTGTAAAGATCGCTGGCGACAGATTATCAACGAAGCGAATAGAATTGAAAAAAAATTTCTCTTTACTCTACAACAAGGAATTTCTTCTCTCCAGCTCCAAGAGATGAATGAGGAAGGAGTAATTCTTGTAATACCGAGTGCATATCTGGGGTCATTTCCGAAGAGTTTTCAACCTTCGATCCTAACTCTAAAGAAATTTATTCGCTTAGTTGAAAAAACACAGAGTTGAATATTGGCAGCACATTCGATAAAGTATTTTGAAGTTGGTAGATAGGTATGAATAAGACAAAAAAGAGTGTAGGGGTTCTCTCAATCATTCTAGGGATCCTTGTAATCATCTCTTATTCCATGGCAGGCTCCTACTCAATTGCTGAAATTGGGATAGCTCTGGGATATTCGCTTTATTCAAAGCTTGTTGGAATACTCATGATTGTCGCTGGTATAATTTTATATTCAACAAGAAATAATAATTCAAAGACCAGCGCAGTTGTTTCAGGAATAGTTCTAGTGGTTGCGGTCTTCATTACTTTTAATGAATTTGATCCCACTTCCCACACACCCTTCTTAATCATTAAGATTGTAAACTTTGTTCAGGCAATAAGGTTATTTCTCACAAAGCCTAACACAGAAGAACTGGAATAAAGGGACATGTCTATCTCAACTGTTTTATGTTCAAGCAATTTATTAACAGGTAAAAAATGGTCCTAAAAGTCCTTTTGCCGGGTTGATGAATGGCCAGTTGAGAGACGCGTTAGACGAATGAGACTATATATAGTGTACAAATCAGTGGTATAGTGCTACTATGGACGTATAGGACACGCTATAGGAGCAATCTGGCTTGTTTCCCAAGCTCGTGACGGGGGTTCGACTCCCCTCAGTCGCTTACCGAACTATCCATGAATCCAGCACCGATACGTTCCCAACACAGTCATTGTTGCTCA
>Ga0334895_1000542_pt1 | contig 49563 bp, 50 predicted proteins | sample GraSluR3_MG_7_FD_207229 | JGI IMG/M metagenome (GOLD analysis project Ga0334895, IMG submission 207229) | Sludge microbial communities from methane-producing bioreactor in Wageningen University, Netherlands - Granular Sludge_31_05-R3 | ecosystem: Engineered > Bioreactor > Anaerobic >... | reverse complement strand
TGCTGCTAACTCTCCGTGGAGCACCTATCATGGTCCTCGTTCGGTACATTAGGGGGTGATAGGATGGTATTGTTTTCACTGAACAATATCGTAGATGTTATGGTATTGTTTTCACTGAACGTTGACACGTATTTTTTATTTTTCTTATTATTTGTCATTAAACTCATCAGATTAATCGACAAAATCCTCATCCATCATCGGTTTTATGCTATATTGTTGAAAAGGAGCATAGGATCTGAACACTGATCAACTGGCAATAGCATTCTACGGGCTCATCTTTCACGGATTGTTCACCATCGTATATGGTGTACTCTGGATGAGAAACCGTGCGCTCGTGTCGGGTCTTGGCTACTGGACTGCAAACCTCATTCTCCATGTTACCGGAAGAGCGATCTATTTGTTTGGATTCCCCCACCACCCGCAGCTGTCGCTATTATTTGGGAATCTTGTTGCGCTCGCAGGCTCAGTATTATTTTTGTTCGGCCTTGCAGCTTTTACGAACACAGCAATACGCAAGAACGTGTATCTGATCCTATCGTTTTTGGGAGCAGTGGTTATAAGCCTGATTACCTTCCTAGTAGATAACCAGCTCTATGTTTCCATATTGTATACCAGTGTCAGCCTCGCGCTCATCATTCGCTATTTGGTTCTATTCTGGAAAAACCGTAGTCAAAACTCCTTTTACAACAACACGATTCGAGTGCTCTTCGGGATCTACACCCTGTTCGGAATCCTTTCCATTATCCGTATCGCTTCTGATACTATACAACTTACACAGCAGGTCATACTCACCACCTATCAATCTCCGGCAATAGCCATGAGTCAGTTCTTTATGCTTATCATCCTTGCCATGGTAAATTTCTGTATTCTTATTTTGGTAAACAATAAGCTGCTTCATGATCTCACCCTTGAAGGGAAGGCAAAAAGTCTTCTCGTTGATACGCTCAAATTACAGGCAGAACATGATAGCCTCACCGGATTGTATAATCGCAATGGAATGGAACGCGAGTTGGAAACGCATTTCCAGCATGTATCAGAAGAAACTCCCCTGCTTATCGGGCTTGCCGATGTTGATGATTTCAAACATATCAATGATACCTGTGGCCATGAAATCGGGGATCGGGTATTAATGCACATGGGAAGAATTTTTTCTTCCTGTGAGCAAAACGGGATACAGGTCAGTCGATGGGGCGGTGATGAATTTTTATTTCTTATGCAGCAACAGGCCTCTTCAAGTCCTGCAGCTCAGTTCAATTACATACGACAAAAAATTGAACAGGGTCAATGGCATCTGGTACTTCCTGAACCGCAGGCACATATCACCATCAGCATTGGCTATGTCAGGTTGACTCAACCGGTTCCGATACACAAGGTATTGCGGTGTTGTGACGAACATCTATATCAGGCAAAGCGATCGGGAAAAAATCGGGTAATCGGCAAAGTGCTTCATACACAAGATGAAACCGATACAAAATTGACTTGCCAGGAGTCTCTTCCCCTTATATAGTTACCACATGAATATTACCGGCAGGACAATTTTTGGTTTCTTTATTGCAATAATCGGATGCTTTGTCGTAGGAGTTTCGGCAGTTCCTTGGGAGACCTACGGAGCCTTGGCCACCGTAGCGGCAATTACCGCATGTACCGCAGTTGTCTCATTCCTCTTTGGACTCGTTACTCGGGATTATTCATGGACAGACCGGCTATGGAGTACCACTCCAGTAGGGTATGCCTGGATCTATGCTGCAGCGAGTTCCTGGAATTTCACCGTAGTTGCCGCAGCCTTTCTTGTCACGCTCTGGGGAGCGCGGCTCACGTTCAACTTTGCCCGAAGAGGCGGCTATCGTGGAGGAGAAGATTATCGTTGGCCGATTCTTCGTGAACGGATCGGTAATCCACTCGTTTGGCAGGCCTTCAATCTTCTCTTCATCGCATGTTATCAACAGTTTTTATTTATCTGCTTCACCGTGCCGCTTTTTGTAATGGGAAAATATCAAAGCAATGCGAGTAGTGCACTCACAGCATTCGGTGCTCTCTTGATACTGGTCTTTCTTGGTATTGAAACCATTGCTGATCAGCAGCAGTACAATTTTCAACAATCTAAATACCGATATAAACCACAGAGAGCAGAATTTGCAGAAGATTATCGCAGAGGATTCAGAACAAGCGGGCTGTTTGCTTACAGTCGCCATCCAAACTACCTAGGTGAACTGGGCATCTGGTGGAGCATCTATATCATGAGTGTCGGTCATACCGGGATTATCATGCACTGGAGCCTGTTAGGACCGCTTTTGCTTACCCTCCTCTTTGTGGGCTCAACCATATTCACGGAGGGGATTACCAAGTCGAAGTATCCTGCATACGCAGCATACCAGAAAATGGTTTGGCCAATATTCCCTCGCTTAAAAAAGCCTTCGGAATCTCCCGTAGAGGAGTCACCATGAACGTTTTTCGTATAGGTATATGGGTAGGCCTGTTTCTCATAGCAACAGGTATACTGGGAGCAAAAGGTTCCCCAGAAGAAGAGGTGATCATGCAACAGACAAACAAAGAACAATACGAAAATTTCATCCCGCTTGCTGAGGAACTAAAACGGCAGCTCACTGCAGGTGAAGCACAAGTAATCATCCAAAAAGGAACTGAACGTGCATTCACCGGAACCTATACCGATACCACTGATTCGGGGACCTATTACTGCAAGCAGTGTGATGCCCCGTTATATAGTTCTTCAGATAAGTTCCATTCAGGGTGTGGCTGGCCATCATTCGATGATGAAATCCCCCATGCAGTACGACGTGTTCCTGATGCCGACGGCATGCGCACCGAAATCGTATGTGCCACCTGCGATGGGCATCTGGGACATGTATTTCTCAATGAGGGGTTCACCGACAAAAATACCCGTCATTGCGTAAATTCCATCTCCATGATCTTTCGTGAGGGACCTCCGGTTGCACGTGCTGTCTATGCAGGAGGGTGTTTCTGGGGTGTAGAATACTTGATGGAACAACTTGATGGTGTCTATTCGGTTACTTCCGGGTACACTGGAGGCAATACCACAGAGCCAACATATCAACAAGTACTGACGCATACGACCGGTCACCTTGAGGCAGTAGAAGTACTGTACAACCCACTGGTGATCCCGTATGAGGAACTGACAAAATTCTTTTTTGAAATACATGATCCTACTCAGACAGATGGACAGGGTCCAGATATCGGCAATCAATACCTTTCTGCGGTGTTCTATCGCAGCCGACATGAGTATGATACGGTTTGGAAGCTGATCCGTTATTTGGAAGAACAGGGACTTTCCATAGCAACACAGGTGCGTCCTGCCGCACTATTCTGGCCTGCTGAGACGTATCATCAGGACTATTATGTGAGAAAAGGTACGCTTCCCTATTGTCACGCACGGGTGAAACGGTTCGATCGTTGATATCAGGCCCAGCATTCGTGCCCTTCAAGCGCAACATCACCGCTGAGTATGCCGCTAAATACCAGATAATTTCCTGTTTTTACCGGAGTACCGGTTACCATGCCCCCGACAAAGGCCACATCGAGATGCCCAAATTGAGTTGCTACGGTCGCAACGATGAACTCCGTATCTTTCCTGTCTTCGCCTGATTGCATATGGCGAACGGCGAGCACCGGACCACAGACAAGAACCACATCATCGGCAAGGCGCTGGTTCCGCTGTTCTTCAGGGATATCGGGATCATGATTAAGCATGAAGTTGAGCGGGAAAATCCGCTGATCGGTAAGGAGTACCGGGAACCGACTGCCCTTCGCATCAGCTTGGTACTGCTGTTCGTACGACTCACGTGACGTGAAAGACTCGATCACCGTGGGGAATGCCACCATCTGCATCAACAGGCTCTCTCCTTCCGAAAGGTCGTTGCGTACTCCGGCATTGACAAGATGCGTGACAAACACCCCATCTTGGGCGATGTTGGTGCAAGCTACTACAGCAGACAGCGAATCAGATTCCGGTGGGGTCACATTGAGAAAGGGTATCCCATTCCACAAACAACGTCCTGACAGATGGGTATCAGTTCCTAAAACACGCATCCCGTCGCCTTCGCGAACTGCCCGAAAAATCATTTCAATGCCACCAGGTAGTTGAGCCACCCCATACCAGGCACCTTCTGCAGTTCGCCATTTGCACGTGCGATACAGGGATGCCATCACATCGGCGTCTAAAGCGCCATCTGTTACGAGATACTCCAGATGTAAATTTCGAACAAATACCGGCATAAGCTTCCTTCTCCCCTCAGCCTACCAGAGATCAGCAGATAATGCTATTGTTCATTGCCAGCTGAATCGTTACAATAGGGAATCTATGAGTTGGGCAGAATTTATCACGGTATTCGGTATCGCTGTGGGGTTATCTATGGATGCATTTGCCGTATCGGTAACACAGGGAGCCTGTCGAGAAATCCACGGTCATCGATATCCGCTCATCATTGGTATTACCTTCGGACTGTTTCAGGCGGGAATGCCGCTGTTGGGGTATCTTGCTGGAGCTACTTTCAGTACCTATATACAACACCTCGATCATTGGATTGCGCTCAGTCTGTTAGCAGTTATCGGACTGAAAATGTTTCTCGACGGCCTAGTTGATTACCGCAGGAAGAAACGAGCGAAAAGTCTCGGAGAAATCTGCGAAGATGTATGCCATACCGACTTGAGGTTGCATGACCTGATCATGATGGGAATTGCCACGAGTATTGATGCACTCGCTGTTGGAGTGACGTTCGGTATGCTCGGCGTAGGTATCTGGCTCAGCATACTCATCATCGGACTTACGACATTCGTGCTCTCCGCATTCGGGGTGCATATCGGTAAAAAGGCCGGCCCGCTGCTCGGTGACACCATGGAGATGACCGGGGGCATCGTACTTATTGCACTTGGTCTAAAAATTATGGTTGAGCATCTGGTACAGGGGATATAAATGGTTGATCTCCATCGACATCCGGTACAAACAGATGAACAGCTACCTCCCCCCTCCTGGCATATCTGGTTTGCAACAAGTTCCCCTGACCGGTGGCCTCAGCTTCAGCAACTCCCCGCACATCCTCGATGGAAACGGGGATATGGGATACTCCCACAAGCCCTGATTGATACACAGTTCTCTATTGAGGCTTTGTCTGCAGATCTTCACGCCGCGCTGGTCAAAGATCCATGGGGATACACCGGGGAAATCGGACTCGATATGCGTTACGACATCCCCCTGCAGTTTGCTCTTGCTGCAGCCTTGATGCAGGTATCGGATCGGGTGAAACGTCCGATAGTTCTCCACCATATCGGTTCGGTGGTGAACCTTGAACGATTACTGGAACAAGCAGCTGTTTCGGTTCCTGTGATTATACACAATTTCACCGGATCGATTGAAACAGCCCGTCGCTTACGAGCACTTGGTGCTGCTGTTTCCCTCGGGCCGACCGTATGGAAAAGAGAGACCCGTCTTGCACAACGTCTGAGAGAATTCGATATCCCGTTTGTACTGGAAACCGATTATCCATACGGAGCAACCCAGACGGAACACCTCTATACCGATGAGGTTCACGAACATTATGATCATATTGCATCCCTGATGGGTCTTTCTCGAAAACTGTTGGAGGAACACTGCGATGCACATGCAACGTTTTTTGCGCATTGGCCGATTGATCGGTGATGAAGCTCTCCATACGCTTGCCGATAGTCATGTTGTGGTGATCGGCATGGGGGCGGTGGGCTCCTATGCCCTTGAAGTACTTGCGCGCAGTGGTGTCGGATTTTTACGTGTAGTGGATTTCGATACCGTCGGTATCACGAATATCAACCGGCAACTGTTAGCTACCGAATCCACTCTCGGTAAGAAAAAGGTTCTTGTGGCCAAACAACGGGTAGAAGACATCAATCCGGCGGCAGTAGTAGAACCTTTGGATCTGTTTGCTCACGAAGAGACGCTTGATACGATCTTTGCAGGGAGAGTTGATGTGGTCATTGATGCCATCGATTCACTGACACCGAAACTGGCACTTCTTGAAGGAGCCTATCGAAGAAATCTTCCGATTATTTCGAGCATGGGAGCTGCCTTGCGTACCGATCCTTCACTGATCACCACAGGTGATCTGATGGATACGTATGGGTGCCCACTGGCAAAACAGGTGAGAACCAAGTTGCGTCGGAGAGGGATCGATCGAGGCATTCTCACTGTTTTCTCATCAGAACCGGTGCGCTATACCTATCGTGAACCTGAAGAAGAACCTCATGCGGATTTCAATGAACAGATTCTCGATCGGGGTCGTACCCGGAAAGTACTGGGAAGCCTTCCGAGTATCACGGGAATGTTCGGGTTACGGGTCGGTCATGAGGCAATACAGCTGTTGTTGAAGCAGAATCGAGATTAAGGCAGTTATCTTCCTATAGCCAGCTGGCTATAAGGAGGATACGTTTCATGAAAAAACCAATATTCGCACTGATGGTAACCGTAATCATCTTGGTATGCTCGCTTGCCTGCGAACAGGAAATGCAGGACCGACAAACCGGTACACTCACCATTTCCCTACAGAATCATGAGGAATTTCAGCAGCGCAATATTACGCCTGAGAGCGGTACTGATACGACCATTGCATCGTATACGCTGGAGGGAACAGGACCAAAAGAAGCATCCTTTAGCGATATCAGCTCTGCTGAGACAACCGTACAATTGAAAAATCTGTTATGGGGTCCATGGACAATCACAGCAGTGGGATACACCGCAGAGGGAATGGCTATCTCGCAGGGGACGGTGGCAACGACCATTACTTCGTCATTCAATGAAGCGACGATCATACTCGATAGTCCTGTCGGCAGCGGATCACTGGATCTGATTTGTTCATGGGATGAGACTCAGATCGGAAATAACGCTTCGGTGACTGCAGAGTTATATACACAGGGAGGAACTCAGGTTACGCAAGTATCGGCAACCGGTGGAAGCGGATTTCCCGTCACTTTGAGCTTTTCTGATATCGCTGCAGGATTCTATACGGTCATGGTTAAGCTTTATGATGCAGAGAATCTTGTTGCGGGTTTTGTCGATACGGTCCGTATCTATGACGGGATTACCTGTACGGGAGAACAGACAATGAATCTGGATAAACTCTCCGGCATTGATCTGATCATCGATGATCAGACAGCTATGGCAATCACGGGAGCTATCACGATGGATGTTCCTGCAGCAGGAGATCCGGCAGAAGGAACTTCATTCACCCTCACCTACACCCCTGACAATCTTGATCCTGAAGATATCAGTCAGGTTACCTACCAGTGGTATGCAGATGGCATTGCCATCACGGGCGAAATTGCTTCCAATCTCGTTATTGATTCAGCAGCGGGAGGAACCACACGGTATGATGTCGTAGCGACACTGGCAAATACCGAGGTAATCGGTAATAATCATTACGGAGCCGCAGGATTTCTGGTAACCGTTCCGGTAGAACCCTACATCGTTGAGTAACCTTACCGTGTACGAGCGGCTTCGGCAAACCATGGTTCAAAGGGTACCGGCCGCTTCGTATCCAAATTAAGCGCTGCTACCGTTACGTTAAGCGTGCACAGCAGTTGCTGATCACGCTTGACTTCCTGTAAGAATTCGAGAGTAAACCGTTTTTCCTTGATCAGCGATGTGTGAATAGTAAGCAGGTCATCAAGCAATGCAGGAGCGTGAAAATCTACTTTGATTGATCGCACAACAAAGCCGATGCGGTGTTCGCTCATCAGTTGTTGCTGAGCAGGTCGATCTTTGCTGACTGCACGAAACAATTCTGTGCGCGCATGTTCGGCAAAATCGAGATACCGTGCATGGTAGACAATTCCACCTGCATCGGTATCACTGTAGTACACTCGCTGTACAAACTGATGAGCCATCGGTTTTCCTACCAATGCAGCGTTGCAAAAAGATCATCGATCGTCTCGGCACGACGAATCATACGTACCGAACCGTTACTCTCTAGTAAATACTCAGCAGAACGAAGCTTAGCATTATAATTGAACCCCATGGCATGCCCATGCGCCCCGGTATCATGAATCACTACGATATCATTCGGTTCAACCGGTGGAAGCTTTCTATCGATAGCAAACTTATCATTATTCTCGCACAGCGAACCGGTCACATCATAGCATTCGGTTGGTTTTTGATCCTCTTTGCCGACTACGGTAATATGATGATAGGCACCATAGAGAGCAGGACGCATCAGATTTGCCATTGAGGCATCCAGGCCGACATACTGTTTGTACTTTTCGGTAACGTGTCGTACCCGTGTCACGAGATAGCCAAAGGGACCGGTGACCATCCGCCCGCATTCAAATACGATGTTCAATGGATCAAGACCGGCAGGAACGATCATTTCATCATACAGTTCTTTGATTCCCGCACTTACCTGATTCAGGTCCATCGCATCCTGATCGACTTGATAGGGGATACCGATTCCCCCACCCATATTGACAAACTCCAGACGAATACCCAGTTCCCGGTGTAACCGGATTGTCTGAGCAAACAGCATACGGGCTGTCTCTACGATATAGGAACCATCAAGTTCATTGGAAGCAACCATCGTATGCAATGCAAATCGAGTGGCACCTGCATCCCTTGCCTGTGCGTAGGCAGAGAGCAACTGCTGCGTGGTCACTCCATACTTGGCCTCCACCGGATTGCCGATGATGGCATTTCCTGTTCGATCTGGACCAGGATTGTATCTAAACGAGATAAGAGAAGGCATCCCTGCTGCCATCTGCAACGTCCTGATGTGAGAAATATCATCAAGGTTGATCACTGCACCCAGATCATACGCTGCTTTAAACTCTTCTGGAGGTGTATCATTACTGGTGAACATCAGATCTTCGTTACTCATACCTGCTTCATTGGCAAGTATCAGTTCGGGAAGTGAACTGCAGTCAGCACCGAAACCCTCCTCCTTCATAATCTGTAAGATTGCGGGATTCGGACAAGCTTTCACTGCGTAGTAGTTTTTAAATCCCGGAACCCATGAAAAGGCCTCGCGAAAGGCACGAGCCTGCATACGAATCCCCTGTTCATCATAGAGATGAAAAGGAGTTGGATATTCCTGAGCCAGTTCCTGCATACGTTGCGAACTGACCGGTAGTTTTTTTTCACTCATTTTCAATGTTCCTTCCCGGTGATCACCAGGTTTTCAGTAATACTTCTTACTGCCGTTTCTATCTGCTCTCGATGTCCAAATGCACTTACCCGTATATAGTGTTCACCGGCAGCACCGAAACCCGAGCCAGGTGTTGCTATGACCTGACACTGTTGCAGCAATTGATCGAAGAAATCCCAGGATCGCATATCATTCGGTGTTTTCACCCACAGGTAGGGGGCATTATCACCGCCAAAGACGGTAAGTCCTACCGATCGTAACCCTTCACGAATTATGCGGGCATTCTCCATATAATAGGCAATGATTGCCCGAGATTGCGCTAATCCCGCCTCCGACAACACAGCAAGTCCACCGGATTGGGCGATATTGCTTGCACCATTGAAGAAAGTTACCTGCCGTCGGAACCACATCTTGTGTAATTCACCCGGTTCAGCATCTTCTGCAGTCAACTCTTTCGGTACAATGGTCCAACCCAGTCGAACTCCGGTAAATCCGGCAAACTTGGAGAAGCTGTTGATCTCGATAGCACACTCCCGTGCTCCGGGAATTTCAAAAATAGTTCTGGGCAGGGAATCATCAGATATGTACTCTGCATAAGCAGCATCAAAAATGATTACAGCTTTATGCTTGCGTGCATAATCTACGAACGATTGCAATTGTGCGTGAGTAGCAACTGCTCCTGTGGGATTGTTTGGGCTGCAGAGATAGATGATATCAACTTTCTCTGTAGGAGGTTCCGGAAAAAAGCCATTTTCTTCGGTCCCGGCCAGATAGACGAAACCTTCATACTTTCCCGCTTCACGATTAAACAATCCCGTTCTTCCCGAAACAACATTTGAGTCAACATATACGGGGTATGCCGGGTCCTGAACCGCAACAACATTGCTTGCATCAAAGAGTGACTGAATATTGGCAGCATCGGCTTTTGCCCCGTCACTGACAAAAAATTCATCGGGAGAAATGTCGACCCCCATCGATCGGTAATAAGCCGAGAGGGCTTCCCTGAGCGGGGTATCCCCCTGTTCATCTCCATACCCGGTGTAGGTTTCAGCCTTTCCGAGGCGATCTACTTTCGCATGCAGTCCCGACAGGACCGCCTCAGGGAGAGCTTCGGTAGTGTTTCCAATACCCAACTTATGGAGCACAGCGCCCGGATGCGATTGCTGGTACGCCTGTGCTCTTCGTGCGATTTCCGGAAACAGGTATCCTGCGGAAAGTTTTCGGTAATGTCTGTTGATCGTAGCCATACGTATTCCTTATCTATTCTGTGTTACATCAAGCGGTGCTAACGCATTCATGATCTGCTTTCGATGTTCCTCCCGTTCAAGCGAGCATAAAGGCAATCTGAACTCTTCCTCACACCACCCGTAGGCTGCCATCGCAGTCTTGATGGGGATCGGATTGGTTTCACAGAAACAGGCACTGAAGAAAGGAGAAAGATTTTTTTCCCAGGCTCTTGCCTTTGCGAAATCCCCTTCAAGGGCAGCATGAATCATCTGCCGCATATGAGAGGGCAAGAGATTTGATGCCACGGAAATGACTCCGTCTCCTCCCGCTTCTACGAGGGCTAGAGCCATATTATCATCTCCGCTTAATACCGAAAAGTCCTCAGGAGCCCGGGCAATGACATCCTTCATCTGATTGATATCTCCGGAAGCTTCTTTGACAGCAACAATGTTCGGACAGTCATGAGCCAATTTAACCAGAGTATCAGTTTCCAGATTGATTCCCGTTCTCCCCTTGATGTTATACAGGACACAAGGAATTTTTACTGCATCGGCAATGGTTCTGAAGTGCAGATACAATCCTTTCTGTGTCGGCTTGTTATAATAGGGATTAACCAGCAAAAGCGCATCCACACCGGCAGATTCCGCATGCTTTGACAACTGTACTGCTTCACTGGTCGCATTGGAGCCTGTTCCTGCGATCACGGGAACCCGTCCAGCGGCAATATCGACCGTCATTTTAATTACCCGGTCATGCTCTGCATGGCTGAGTGTCGGACTCTCTCCGGTAGTTCCTACCGGAACCAGGCCGTCAACTCCCTGAGCAATTTGAAACTCAATAATTTTTTCGAATGCTTTATCATCAACTAGACCATATTTGGTGAACGGGGTTATCAGCGCTGTGTAGACACCACTAAATCTCTTCATATTTCACTCCTTTTGCGCGTAAGCGCAGCCTGTTCGGCCTTCTGCTGTGAGGAGATTCAGCCGGCTCTGCCTGTTCCCTCTCCTCTTAAGCTGAGCGCATTGTATCAAAATTACAACATTATGTCTATATTTCTAACAAATTGTTTTTATAATAACATAAAAAATTATACTTTTACGGTTCCCGCTCAGGTATATTGGTGCGCTATTGCCGCTATTACCGAGAAATACTAGGAATATTCATAACAAACTTTTCGTGATTTGTTATTATTGATTTATTTTCGTTTTTATAATAACATCAATGTCATCTATATAACAGGGAGGATCGATATGATCAGAGTAATACTTACCGGATGTAGCGGGAGAATGGGAACGGTGATTACCGATTTAGTCGCAGCTCAGTCCGATATGGAAATCGTAGCCGGTATCGATGTACATCAGGTAGATCGTCCCTATCCCATCTATGAAAGTCTATCAGCGTGCACCGTAGCAGCAGATGTTATCATTGATTTTTCATCACCTCAGTCGGTCCGTTCGATGTTGCCCGTTGCAGCCGACAAGCGACTTCCTGCGGTAATTGCCACTACCGGATTATCTGAAGATGATCTTGCGCTGGTACAGCAGAGTGCTCAGCAGATCCCAATATTCCGATCAGGAAACATGTCATTGGGAATCAATCTCCTGCAGCAGCTATTACACCGTGCTGCGCAGGTTTTAGGGGCAGATTTCGATGTTGAGATCATTGAAAAACACCATAATCAGAAAAAGGATGCACCAAGCGGAACAGCCCTGATGCTCGCCGATACGATACGGGAATCCCGTGAAGACGCACTTACGTATGTTTATGGAAGAGCTGGAGGAGATACCCAACGGAAAAAGGGAGAACTGGGTATTCATGCCGTACGAGGTGGTACCATAGTGGGACAGCACGAAGTGATCTTTGCCGGACATGACGAAATCATCACCATCGGACATCAAGCTTTCAGCCGCCAGGTGTTCGCTACGGGAGCGATTGCCGCAGCGCGTTATCTCGTCACCCGGCAACCGGGTGTGTACAACATGCAGGATATGCTGAGCACCTCAGCATAAGCAGATTATTTTCGCTTCTTGTCCCGTTCTTTCTTCCGTTTTTCACTGGCAGCCAACAAGTCGGCAAAGGTGGTTCCTGAAGATTCCGGGGCTGCATATCGGCTTGCAGCAGCCGATGGATTTCGGGTATTGCGTTGGTGAGGAGATTCCTGATTATGTGTGTTACGCCGATAACGGGAAGGCTGCACTACTTCAGTGACAGTTTCCCACTCATCGGCAACAGGAGTTTTCCCCGCTGAGCGCTTCACTACCACCACCTTTTTCCCGGAAGCCGAAGATGCAGGAAGGGATTTGGTCTGTACCATAACCTTTTTTGCCTGTGCTGGTTTTTCTCCGTTTTTTTTACGCCGTTTGATCAAAGCTTCTTCATATGAGCAGGAGAGCCGTTGACAGATATAGTGGACCTGCCCGAATTCATCCGTTGCCTTCATCATGGGACCTTCACAGTATGGGCAGGTTTTCCCTTCAGAAAATCTGGGAGCAAATCGCTCTTTGCTCGCGACAACCTGTCCAACCAGCTGCTTTGCATTCTCCCGAATATCTTCGATAAACTTTTGAGCCGACTCTTCACCTTCGGCTATTGCAGATAGTCGTCCCTCCCACTTTGCCGTCAATTCAGGAGATCGCAACTGCATGGGAGCTAACCTGACCAGCTCACGCCCCTTTCCCGTTGGCTTCAAATATTTTCCATCACGTTCGATATAATGATTCTGAATCAGTTTTTCGATGATATCTGCACGGGTAGCTGGTGTACCCAACCCCCCGCTCAGTTGTTTTTTCAGTGAAGCATCATCAACAAACCTTCCTGCATGCTCCATAGCAGAGAGCAGCGAAGCTTCCGTGTATCGTTCTGGAGGAGTGGTGGCAGTACGTCGCGACCGTACGGCACCGACGGTAAGCCGATCAGCTACTTTGAACGTGGTACCGACCGTGCTTGATCCCTCATCGATATCGGGGACGGCGGCTGCACTCCGTTTTCCCAAAAGTCGTGCCATATCACGCCACCCCTGTTTTACCGGAGTGCTTACCCGTGTCATGAACTGCTGCTGTGCCACCGATATTTCGATTCGTGTGGTGCGATAGATATAATCTTCGGAGAGAACCTCCATAAACCGCAGAGCAATCAATTCCCACAATGCCCGCTCCTCTTTCGAGAACCGCGTAAGGTCCACACGCTGCTCGGTAGGAATTATTGCATGGTGGTCAGTCACTTTGCTCTCAGCTACAAAACGATCCATATCCTCCCTGAATCCGTGCTCTGCAAACAATGAAGCAACTTGACCGAAAGCGGTAGCTTCGAGTGCCTGCAGACGGGATGGAATGGTGGGAACGATATCCGAGGTGATATAACGGCTATCGGTTCTTGGATACGTAACTACTTTATGCTGCTCATACAATCGCTGTAAAGTATCGAGCGTCTCTTTTGCACTGAAACCGAGCTGGAGATTGGCATCACGCTGCAATTCGGTAAGATCATAGGCAAGGGGTGGCTGATCCCGCTTTTCGGTCTCTTCAACTCCAGTGATTTCACCTTCTTTGCCACGCACCAGATCAACCACAGCCTGTGCATCCTCCTCGCGAGATAATCGAAGGGAGCCTGACAGGTCATGCCACGAGGCGGTGCAGACACCGAAATCGGCTCGGATAGTCCAATAAAATCCACCCGAGAAAGCTTCTATCTCATCTTCACGATCAGTCATGAGCGCCAAGGTGGGTGTCTGTACTCTCCCGGAGGATAACTTTGCATCATACCTGCAGGTAAGTGCTCGTGTTACATTCATGCCGACATACCAGTCGGCAGTAGCTCGGGCTTCCGCTGCAGCATAGAGATTTTCATAGAGACTCCCATCCTGAAGACGGGCGAAACCAGCGGTGATTGCCGCATCGGTCTGACTGCTGATCCATAATCGTTTTACGTTTCCATCCCATCCGGACATTTTCATAATCCAGCGGGCAACCAACTCCCCTTCCCGTCCGGCATCAGTGGCAATGATGACTGTATCGATATCCTCACGATGCATGAGCTGTTCGATAACCCGGTACTGGTCAGCGGTTTGCTTCATGATACTCTGCCGTAGAGGTGAGGGTAACATCGGAAGGGTACGCATGTCCCACCTCTTATAGCGATCACTGTACTCAGCCGGTTGAGATAGCTCAATCAGATGCCCGAGAGCCCAGGTCACTACATATTCGGATCCCTCGTTATACCCTTTTTCTCTTCTCGAGCACCCGAGTACTCGACCGATCTCTCTTCCTACACTTGGTTTTTCCGCTAACACTAGCTGTTTACTCATGAAAATCCTCTCAGCATGTACTCAATAATGATGTTTCTGCATCATACCTAGAACAGGAATCAACAACAAGCCTTGACGTCATTTGTGCATGGGTATATAGTCAAACGCGTATAACACCATATAAGGAGTCACGTATGGCTTACACAATTACCGACGCATGTGTTGCATGCGGATCTTGTCTTCCAGAGTGTCCTGTAGAGGCCATTTCTGAAGGAGATATCTACGTTATCGACCCTGAACTGTGCATCAGCTGTGGTGCCTGTGCGGATGCATGTCCCACTGGAGCGATTCTCCCCGATTAAGGCATACGGATACCATATCCGTATACACACGAAGACAGCTCCTCCGGGCTGTCTTTTTTTCTGAGAGGTACTGTTTTTGAATGCATTTACCATGATCAGTGGAATTATATTCTCCGGAATGCTGTTGTTCTCGGGGAGGAATCTGCAACGATACCTCGCGTATGTGAGAATGATCTATGCTTCAGGTACTGCAGTCATTTTTCTGCTCGTATCACTGATTTATGAACCAGAAATGATAGTGCAACACGGTACCGCTGTATGGGCAGCTGCGGTAACTTCAAGCAATTCGCTCACGGTAAAAATAGTATTCATTGCACTCCCGATTGTGTGTGCGATACTTGCTGCTTACACCGTGCATCTATTTCCCCGCATTACCAATCGGGTCGGTATTTTTTTCACCCTTGCCTTTACGGTAGTTTTTATTGGATCTGTGTACCTACCGAGTGTCTATCTTATAATCATCGCATTGACCAGTGGAGCTCTGGCATTGTTCCTCCGATATCTCAATGCTGATATCTATCATATCATCGCTACGTCGGTTACCGGGGGCGTTCTGTTCTCCTTCCTCGTAACACGGTTTTACTACCTTCCCCTATGGGTAGCCGTGCTGCTGGCACTTGGAGGATTTGCCCTGGGTCTGGCAATACAACGATACGAATATAGAAAGGAGCAGGTAACTGATGAATGACCTATTTTCTGATCAGCTCTTTTCCGTATCGGATATCACTACGTTGATTAAAGAAACGCTGGAGGGGGCGTTTTACGGTATTACTGTTGAAGGTGAAATCAGCAACTTTAAACCTGCTTCAAGCGGCCATTGGTACTTTCAACTCAATGATGCCGATAGCACCATCAGTGCAGTGATGTTTAAACAGAAACATTGGAGACTTCCCTATATTCCAGCTGATGGCGATCGCGTACGTGTAACGGGAAACATTTCCGTCTATGCAAAACGGGGTTCCTATCAGATTATCTGTAATCATATTGCCAAAATCGGCGAAGGTGACATTCTCGCGTTACTCGAAGAACGCAAACGGGAATTTGCAGCACTCGGGTATTTCGATCAGAAACATAAGCAGGTATTGCCGGCTCATCCAAAAAGAATCGGCGTGATAACCAGCCCGACCGGAGCTGCCATACACGATATTCTTCAGGTACTGAAACGACGTGATCCGACTCTCGATATCATAGTACTCCCCGCACCGGTACAGGGACTTCAGGCAGCACAGGTAATTGCAGAGCAGCTGCGAGCTGCCAACCGCATGAAGCTCTGTGATGTACTGATTGTGGGAAGAGGAGGAGGCTCCATCGAAGATCTCCTTCCGTTCAGTGAACGGGTGGTAGTTGAGGCAATCGTGGCATCGGACTTACCGGTGGTAAGTGCAGTGGGGCATGAAACAGATTGGGCACTCAGTGATTTTGCCGCTGATCTTCGTGCCCCTACTCCCTCTGCGGCTGCTGAGTTGGTCAGCCAGCAGAAAGAAGAAATTCTTGCAGATGTGAAACATCAGGTACAGGGAATGTGTCGCAGTGTTGGATATAAAATTGCGCTTGCCAGAAGCCAGACTGAATTATTCTCACCAGCACGTATGCGCGAATACTTCTCACGCAGATTAGATCAGCAGCGATTGTTGGTCGACGATATATCCAACCGTATGCAGCAGCAGATTGAACGGTTGCTCTACGAGGCGAAAAACCGGCAGAAAACGGCGGTGAAAGAGTTACAAGCTCTTTCGCCCTTAGCCGTACTTAATCGTGGGTATGCACTCGTACGCCGACTACCAGATGATCAGGTAATCACCGATGCTGAACAACTGCACAAGGGAGATCGAATCACATTACGATTTGCTTCAGGATCTGCTGAAGCCACAACTGATACTGTCTCTGGTCAATGACGGTAAGAGGAGAAACAGATGGGTTTTGAAAAAGATATGGCACGATTAGAAGCTATAACAAAGGCATTACAGGACTCGAACACTTCACTTGATGAGTCGATCACCCTCTTTGAAGAAGGGGTTACCCTAGCAAAAAACATTGAGAAGAATCTCACAGAAATCGAACGGAAAGTACACATCCTACTCAGTGATCCTCATGATACAGAAGCTGAAGCAATCCTTGCTCCGTTCACCGAGGAAACTCCTTAAACCGTAGTTGCAACAGAAAAGCAAGCTCAGTATACTAACACCGATCATTCAGGGAGGATCTATTTACCATGGATAAAATAATTTTTCTCATACAGTGTGAAGACCGAAAAGGTCTGCTTGCAGCTATTTCTCAGTATTTTTCCTCTCGTGGTTATAATATTCTTCACTGCCAGCAGCACTCCGATACGCGGGCCGGACGTTACTATATGCGTCTTGAACTTGACCAACATGACCTGTCTACTACGCGAAAAGAATTCCAACATGAATTTTCTCAATTTGCCGAACCACTTCAGCTTACGTGGGAGTGCCACTTCACCGATTACCGCAATCGGGTAGCAATATTAGTATCGAAAACGAGCCATTGTCTCTTTGATCTACTCAGTCGGCAGCATGAAGGGGATCTTACCTGCGACATTCCCCTGATCATCAGCAATCATCCGGACCTTGAATACATTGCAGATCAGTTCCGCATTCCCTACTACTATCTGCCGATTGAGAAGGGAAAAAAGGAACAGCAGGAACAAAAAATCCGTGACCTTCTGGCAAAGCATGATATCGATCTGGTGGTACTTGCACGCTATATGCAGATTCTCACAGCAGAATTCACCCATGAATACCACGGCAGAATCATTAATATTCACCATGCTTTCCTCCCGGCATTTCAGGGAGCGAATCCCTATCTGAGAGCCTATGAACGGGGCGTCAAGATGATCGGAGCGACTGCTCACTATGCTTCAGAAGATCTTGATCAGGGCCCCATTATCGAGCAGGATGTCGTGCGGGTAAATCATGAATTAAGTCCCGAAGGATTGAAGCATGTAGGAAAAGATGTAGAACGGCAGGTACTCTCTCGAGCAGTGCAGGCTCATCTCGAACATCGGATCATTATGTTTGATAACCGGACCGTCGTGTTCAATGCCGAACACTGACGGTCAGCGGCAGGCTGTCACGCAAAGTTCAAATCAGTAAATGCTTCATGGACAAAGAGGCCGTCTTTCCGAATCAGCTGGCCGTCAAGATAAATCTCACCGCCTCCATATGCCGGAGTCTGTATCTGTACAAGATCCCAGTGCACTGAGCTGCGGTTGCCGTTGTCACATTCAGCATAGGCATTTCCCGGTGTGAAGTGGATAGACCCGGCAATCTTTTCATCGAACAGCGTGTTGTCCATAGCAAAGGTGATATTCGGATTACATCCGAGAGCAAACTCACCGAAGTAGCGTGATCCTTCATCAGTATCGAGCACGGCCTGCAGTGCTGCAGGATCATCGGCAGTCGCACTGACAATCTTTCCCTGTTTCACGGTAAAGGATACATCGGTAAAACAGTGACCACGATACGTGGATGGGGTATTATATGTAATGGACCCCTCAACACTCTCCTTTATGGGGCAGCTGTATATTTCACCGTCAGGAATATTCCGCCTACCTGCACAGGGGACAGCACCCATTCCTTTGATTGAAAAAGAGATATCGGTTCCAGGTGCTATAATACGCACCTGATCGGTACGGTCCAAAAAAGCTTTCGCCTTCATCATTGCTTTCCCCATCTCCTGATAATCCACTGCGGTGGTCACTGACCAGAAATACTGTTCGAATGCTCTCGTAGACATCTGCGCCTGATACGCCATCAGCTGTGTGGGGTATCGTAAAACAACCCATTTAGTATGGGGAACCCGTATTGCATGATGAACCGGATGCATATAGTGTGCGGAGTACCAGGTGTTCTGTTCTGAAAGATGTGCATGTTCACGTGGATTCACCTCACCTCGAATTCCGATGTACGCATCCATCTGTTTCATCCGATAGGCATCGGCATCAGCAAGCGTATCCAGGCTCTCTTCAGTACATCCGGCAAGGAGTGCCTGCTCAATCCGAATTGAGGAAAGCTGTACTTGGGGATACCCCCCTGCGGCATATACTGCCCCCACCAGTTCCTCGACCATACTCTCTGGTACATCTATTGCGTTTATCAGGCATCGCTGTTTCGGCTGCAGGTCTACTGAATACCGTACCAGAAGGTTCGCTAGTGTCCGTTCGTGTTCATTGCTCATATATATCCTCTCTCTCTTTATGGACAGCAGCCCATGCGGGTAGGTCTGCCCATCTTATGGTAATCAATTGATCGGTGTCGGGATCCATACAGGTCAATGCCGTTGCTGCAAGATGCAACTGATTCGCTGGCTCTCCTCCATACAGCTCATCTCCTATTATTGGATAGCCAGACCAGGCAAGATGCGCACGTACCTGATGCCGAAAGCCGCGATTGAGCCGGCATCGTACAATCGGCATGCCCCGTTCATTTTCCCCACACAGCGTCATCACGGTAGCATACCATATATTCCCTGCTTTTTTCTTCGCGAAGTCGGAAGAATTTTCGGTTACCGGGCGGACCGCATGTCCCCGGTCTCCAAACGGGCGGAAGAGACTTGAAACCGTGACTGCATGACCAGAGAGCACTCCTTCCGGCTGTTGTGCAGGGAACCCGTTCAACGGTGCTGCAGTACCGACAACCGCATGATATTCCTTGTAAAAGGACCCCTCCTGCTGTATGTGCAGCATATGACGGTAGTACCCAACATCTCGTGCAATAAGCACCAGACCACAGGTAGCGGTATCCAGACGGTGCAGCACCATCCCCTCATGCGCATACCTTCCTACGGGATGAGTAACCTCGGGATATGATGGGGCAACTGTACCAAGTAATGAAGGACAATCGGACTGTCCCGCAAGCGGCACAGTGGGTAATCCTGCCGGTTTTGCAACCACGAGAAACCGTTTGTGTTTGAAAATAATCTGATAACCATCGCTACTCATGTCCATGAGCATACCAGAATGACTTCCTTTGCACCAAGTACCTGTAGTATACTGAGGTTATGCAGACGATACCCATTAACACCTACAGTTCACCGACAGTCATTCTTGAACTCATTTACCGCCTTAAAGTGAAAGATGTGATGACCAAACGCCTTATCAGCGTCACACTCGGGACTCCTATGCGTCAAGTGCAGCAGCTTATGCGCGATAATTCCATTACGGGTGTTCCTGTGGTATCGAAAAACCGCCTGCTCGGCATTGTCAGTATGGATGATATCATCAGAGCACTCGATTTCGGGTATATTGAAGAGGCAGTGGATCATCATATGACCAAGAATCTGATTTTACTGGAAGATGATATGCCGGTTTCTTTCGCTATCAGTTACTTCGACCGCTACAGTTTTCACCGCTTCCCGGTATTGAACAAGGATAAGGAACTGGTGGGTATGGTTACCACCCGCGATATTACTAACCGGTTACTTTTAGAAATCAATCGCGAGGTAGAACATCTTGAGCACATGAACCAGACTACTACGATTACTGACGGCCTTACGAAAGATATTCAGACCTTCACGGTACTCAAACATGACTTTGAGAATGCAGGATTTGCGTCAACTCAGATTAAGAAAAAGTTGAAACAGAGCGGCCTCTTTCCTCAGGTGATCAGACGGGCCGCCATCGCAAGCTATGAACTGGAAATGAATATTGTCGTTCATTCCTATGGAGGGAAAATCACTGCGGAATTTTCTCCGCACGAAGTCATTATCACCAGTGAGGATTCGGGACCGGGAATTGACGATGTTGATCGTGCAATGGAACAGGGGTATTCCACCGCGAATGAATGGATCCGGTCACTGGGATTCGGTGCCGGTATGGGGCTCCCCAATGTCCGTTCCGTAAGCGATGATTTTCATATAGAATCTTCAGCAGAGGGAACCCGAGTCCAATCGATAATTCGATTCAGTGATGCGCAATACAAGGAGAAACAATTATGAAACAACTTGCAGAAGTTCATGCCGAACTTGGGTATACGGTCTATACTGATACCGATGAATCAGTTCTGGTGCTTAATGGATATACGTCGGATTTACTGTCTGACGTGATGGGAAATGCCGCTGAAGATAGTGCACTTATTACGATACAAGCCCATAAAAATACGGTTGCGGTCGCTTCTCTGATCGGTATCAAAGCAATCATTCTCTGTAATGGGAGAACACCTACCGACGATATGCTTGCATCGGCAAACGAAGAACAGATAGCAATCCTCGGTACTACCGATAATCAGTTCACAGCATCGTATCGACTTGCCAAGGTTCTCGGCATCGTATCATGAATCAGTGGTGCATAGACCTGCACAATCATTCCTGCCTGTCCCCTTGTGCGAGTGATCTTATGTTACCTGCGGTGCTTGCCATGGAAGCTGCAGATACCGGTGTACAGATCCTCGCGTTGACTGATCATAATACATGCCGTAATCTCCCTGCTTTTGCTGAAGCATGCGAAATCATCGGTATCACCGGGATATTCGGACTTGAAGTCACTACTCGTGAGGAAGTGCACGTACTTACACTGTTTAACGAACTCGAACAGGCTCTTGAGTTTGGGTCCTGGATAGAATCATTGCTCCCGCAGATTCCTCATTCATCTCGATTATTCGGCAATCAGTTGATCTGCGATGTATCTGGGTCAGCATACGAAGAATATGACCTGTTCCTCTATGGTCCTGCTGATATTGCATATGATGATCTCATTGAAGAGACACTGAACCAGGATGGACTGGTGATTCCTGCTCATATCGACCGTTCAGCGAACAGTGTGACGGCAAACCTGGGGTTTCTTCCCCATCTGCCCTATAGCGCAGTTGAATCCATTGCCATTCCACCGGTAGTGGAAACCTATGAGTATCCGGTGATTCAGAGTTCGGATGCCCATTACATCGAACATATCGGGAGGAGACGCTGCTTTATCAGATCCGAAAAAAACGGATTTGCCGCGCTCCAAGAAGCTTTTTCCACCAAAAATATCTCATATCTGGGTCATTTATAAAATTATTTTAAAAAAACTTCTTACCACTTCTCACACGAATTTGATCAATGTTCGGAAGAAGTTGCTCCTTTTTATCCCCTTTTTTCAACCTGCTGATTCCGGCGAAAATCATCCTGACCTTTGTCAAATCCCAAGGGGTGATCCTGCATAAGATAGAGAACAGTTATAAGTTTTTGGGTAATTTTCAGGTTTTTTCTCTCAATTCACCTAAAACATTATGTCATATGTTCGATTATTTCAGAACTCTTTAGACAATCTTATAGAAATGAATTTTCCTAATTTTATCTAAAACTAACAACATCTGTCACACTGCTAAGTCTATATAATATAATAAATTATATTGTTGACATCTTCATAACCATCTTATATATTGCAATCAGAACACGGGATACCGAAGTTCATACAGATGGAGGCGAAGATGACGAAGAGCAGATCACATAAAAGAATGATCGCACTGGTTCTTTTACTTGCTGTTCTTAGTATGTTTTCACTCCAGGCTCGAGTAGTGGCATCTGAGACACTCACCATTCATGCCTACATTCCATCAAGAACAACCGTTTCGTTTACTGAGAATGGTGACGTAGCATTCAGTTCGAACGTACCGACAGCACAGGTTGCAGTTGCCCAGACCGATGCAGTAACACTTCTTTCGGTAACCGCACTTTAGTAGATTGTTTTTACAGCAAGAGGACCGGTACTCAGTGAGTATCGGTCCTGTTTTTTCTGAAGTTCTCTAGTAACTAACGGATATAGGTGACGCGAAAGTCCCGAGGAGCTTCAGATAGTACCGGGACCTGATCAGCATACCCGATGGCGACAGCAAAGACGGGGCGATATCCTTCAGGAAGGGAAAATCGTGTTAACAGGGATTTTCCCGCATCATGGTCAAATGCCTGAACAAAAGAACCGATATAACAGGAGCCCAAATGTAAAGCAGATGCAGCTAGGCACATATTCTGACTTGCATTGGCACAGTCTGCCTGACTATAGTGACTGCCATCTCCCGAAACAAAGAGTACCGTTGGAGCATGATGAAATACACTGAAGTCTGGATTGTTGCCACGTTCCATGAGTGAGGGAATTTCAGAGTCTATGAGAACCTGTGCCACCGCAGCACTTATCTGTTTCAGGAGGGCGGCATCCTGTACTACCGTAATATGCCAACTCTGGCGATTCATTGCGGTAGCAGCGTGAAGTCCTGCCTGCACTATTGCGTCAATAGATTCATCGGGAACCTGCTGATCGGTGAAAGCCCGAACCGATCTGCGCTGCATGAGAATGGTAAACACATCTTCCATGAAAACAACTCCTAACGATTATTTCGACCGAATATCCTCAAGAGGAAGAGGAAAATATTAATAAAATCAAGATACAGAATAAGTGCCCCGATAATTGATAGCTTGATATAGGTCTCTTCATCCATCTGCGAGCCATAAGCATCATTCATCCGGCGAATTTTTTGTGTATCCCATGCAGTAAGTCCTAAAAAGACCAGCACCCCAATGATGGAAATCAGGTAATAGACTTGAGCGCTTCCGAGGAACATGTTGATCACCATAGCAATGATGATTCCCCAGAGTCCCATAATAAGGTAATGCCCAATGCCGTCCAGATCTCGTTTTGTCACCATCCCATACAGACTCATACCACCAAAAGCCGCTGCTGTGGTGAAGAATGCGCGCGAAATAACGAGGTTGCTATATGCGAGAAAAATCACCGATAGTGTAATTCCGGTAAGTATGCTGTACCCCATGAACGAAGCCATGGCGGCGGTGGAAGTCATTTTATCTAAACGTGCACTGAGATACACAACAAGAGCAAGCTGTGCAATGATAATGAACAGAAAACTGAAAGAGCTTCCTAAAAACAGGCGCATCAGCGTTTCGCTCGTTGCTACCGCATACGAGACCACTCCAGTCATCGCCAGTCCAGCTGTCATCCAGAGATACACGTTCTTGAGAATACTCCGCTCCCGGTTTTTTACCTGTGAAAGCATCGTAGTACGTTCATGGGTCATAGCAGCACCTCCTGATCCTTCTTATGATAATTTCACATGTTTACGGCAAAGCGTCAACTAAGCTCTCATCTATCACAAGTGTTCTCGATTCTCATATCTCGTGGTATAGTCACCGTATGAAACGTTTTGGGTTCTCTCTACTCATAGGTATGATACTCCTTGTATTCATCAGCTGTCGCTCTGCACCAACTACAGAACGAACTGCCGAAGAGATAGCTTTTGGAGAAGAAGCTGTAAAGCAAATGCTCTATCTTATTGTATCAGGAGCAAGTACCACATTTACTGATGAGGGTAAATGGACTGGGGGCACAGCGGATCTGTTACCTGCCGATGCCGATCACCTCATCCTCCAACAGGAACAAATCCCAGGTATTTCCCGATTACTCAACCACTATCGCGATGAGGCAAATCGTGCCGTGGCTGCGATTGCTCAGGAGATTCCTCAATTTGTAGAGAATAAGCTTCTCGACCAGCTCACTATCAGTGACCCATATGCAATCATTGAAGGAGATTCTGACGCTGTAACACGGTTTTTCTCTCAAATGGCAGCTGAAGATCTCGAACAGTTTCTGGTTGAACGATTACAAGCCGAACCAGGAGCTGCAGCATCAGAAGCCTGGGAAGAACTGGTTGAAACCTACCATACGTACGTACAAGCACAAAAGCAGTTGATGCCGGATGCTGCATTACCCCTGATAAGTGAACCATTCTATCAGATGATACGCATATCGATGCTACGCACCCTTATTTCAGCAATGAGCTCGCAAGAGGCTTTAGTACGTACGATGGCTCCCGCATATGATGATCCACGTATCGCCCTTTTTACCGCGAATTAAGAGGAAACGATGCAGTTGTACACGATACTGCTCTCGCGTATAATCGGCTATGGACCTATTTGAACAGCACATCGGCGACACACACCAACCACTAGCCTATCGGATGCGTCCCCGTACCCTTGATGAGTATATCGGACAGGAACATATTATCGGACCAGGACGGTTACTTCGTCGTGCGATTCAGGCCGATCAGTTAGCTTCCATTATTCTCTATGGACCACCGGGAACAGGGAAGACTACGCTTGCACGGGTAATTGCGAATACTACACGCAGCCATTTCAGCACCCTCAATGCAGTGCTTTCCGGGGTGAAAGAACTCAGATACGAAATCGGAGAAGCCCGTGATCGTCTCGCCCACTTCGAAAAACGTACCATCCTGTTTGTTGATGAAGTCCATCGGTGGAATAAAAGTCAGCAGGACGCACTATTGCCATGGGTTGAGAATGGCACCTGCATTCTCATTGGAGCAACCACAGAAAATCCCTATTTCGAGGTGAATTCTGCCTTAGTCAGCCGATCACGCATATTTCAGCTCGTACCATTGCAGGCCAAGGAGTTATTCGAAATCGCTCAGATGGCTTTGAACGATCATGATCGAGGGTATGGCAGATATGATGTGCAATTTGCTTCCGGAGCCCTGGAACATCTTGTAGATATCGCTAATGGGGATGCACGTTCATTGCTCAATGCCCTTGAACTTGCAGTAGAAACAAGTGGTGATCAATTCCCTCCACCGGAGGGCCATCCGATTATCATCTCACGAGAAGCAGCAGAAGAGAGTATTCAACGAAAAGTCGTGCTGTACGACAAGGAAGGTGATTACCATTTTGATATCATCAGCGCCTTCATCAAATCAATCAGAGGCAGTGATCCTGATGCAGCACTCTACTGGATGGCACGTATGATCAGCGCAGGAGAGGATCCTAAGTTCATCTTCCGACGTATGCTCATCAGCGCAACAGAAGATGTGGGGATGGCTGATCCCTATGCCATCATGGTAGTAGAATCTGATGCTGCAGCTTTTGAACGGATCGGCTTGCCTGAGGGGCGATTTCACCTCACGCATGCTGCGCTGTATCTTGCCACCGCACCAAAATCAAATACTACTATGGCATTTTTCGATGCACTCAAATCAATTGAGGAGGAACGGGATACAGAAGTACCCAACCATCTGAAGGATGCCAATAGAGATAGTAGGGGTTTCGGACACGGAGAAGGTTATCTGTACCCTCATGCCTACCAAAACCACTGGGTACCACAACAGTATCTCCCCAGCTCCCTGCAGGGGAAAGTCTTTTATCATCCATCACAAGTCGGGTATGAACAGAAGATCAGAGAAGATGTTCTGAGAAGAAGAGAGAGCCAACTTGAAGCGGCGGTTACCGATGATCAGGGGGGAAATCTCACTTTCTCTCCAGCAGATGCGCAACGAGACCGCTGGGTTCAGAGAACGATGAGTGAACGGGGGCTGTTCCTTGAGCAGATTCGCAATGCGGTATTCCATCAATTGACCATACATCGGCATGATCGGGTACTCATACTGAATGCCGGTGCCGGGTTGTTTGTCTGGGAAGCGTTCAGAAGAGTCCCTGAGGGGCTGGTAGTAGCTCAGACGGTGCATGCAGAACAGTACGATCATCTGCAGCATTATGCACAGACACTTGATGATCTTGAACGTCCCCAACTGTATCGCGGTTCACCGCAAAAGGTGATCGCTTCGATTTCTCAAGATGTGGCGTTTGAACATATTATGGGGAGAAATCTCTTTAATCGATTACAGGAAACTGAACAGGTACTTCCGGATATTCTATCGAAACTCACTCCATCGGGTACTTTCTCACTTGCGCAGATTATCCCGTCACTCAGTTCACGACTCTCCCATTTTGTCAGCGACCATACCGTAAAACAATTGCTGGAAACAGCAGAGCAAATTCTCTACAATCAGGGTGGAAATGCAGCAACCAGCTGGCACTACGATCAGCTAATACAAGTGCTTAATCAATACTCTAATGTGATTTATGAGCAGCAGATAACCGGGAACGAACACCGTATCATCACAAGCGAATATGTAAAGCGCTGGATAGCACAAAGCTATGCTCCGATATGGGAAGAAAATGAGAAATCTGTAGATGTGGAACAGATGCAAAAGAGTATTATCGATGAGTTGGAGAACCGACCGCTGACCTGGAAACAGACCGTTGCAATCATCCGATGTCGGAAGAAAGCATAAGAGACTCTTTTGATTTTTTTGGCAAGTTGTCTCATCTGGTATTGACAAAAGCATGGTAATCAGGCAGATTATCGTACGTTGATTTGCGCTGGTGGATCCGGATTGCAAATACATCTTGGTGGATGTAGTTCAATGGTAGAGCACCAGATTGTGGATCTGGTTGTTGCGGGTTCGAGCCCCGTCATCCACCCTCGTGAAGCTCAGCTACACGAAAAGTGGTATCGATGCGTTCGTAGCTCAGCTGGATAGAGTTCCGGACTTCGAATCCGTAGGTCGCAGGTTCGAATCCTGCCGGACGCATAGCTTTTTTTTCATGTTTTGGGCCGCTAGCTCAGCTGGTAGAGCAGCAGACTCTTAATCTGCGGGTCAAAGGTTCGATCCCTTTGCGGCTCATCTATCGCATCTTCGTTCGTATAAGCGGATGTATACCACTGCGAGAGTGGTGGAATTGGCAGACACGCTAGACTTAGGATCTAGTACCGTTGGTGTGAGGGTTCAAATCCCTCCTCTCGCACTTGACCTTTTTGCGGCAAAGTCTGTAAGATGTGGAGACTCTTTGCGAGAGTAGCTCAGTGGTAGAGCTCCACCTTGCCAAGGTGGATGTCGCGGGTTCAAATCCCGTCTCTCGCTCTGGAGCGACCCGGAATGCCGGGTCGCTTTTTTATTCGGTTTTTGTTATGATTGGTTGGGTTGAACCGTATAGCTCTTGCCGGGAAGCATGAGCTTGCTTACTATAGATATACTATTTGGAAAGAGGAAACAATTAGGATGATAGCTGAACAGAAAGTTAAAGAGCTGGAAAAATCAGCCGTAGAGCTGGCAATCACGGTCAAGAAGGAAGCTTTGGCCGATTCGTACGCCAAGATACTGCAGAAGTATACGAAAACCCTGCAACTACCTGGATTCCGCAAAGGAAAAGCACCTGCATCGGTTCTCGAACAGAAATTCGGACCGGCCATCAGAGAAGAGAGTGTTTACTCCATCATTGATGATGCGGTACAGGAAGCTCTGAAACAGGTGGAAGATCCCTACAAGCCCCTTCCCTACAGCTCTCCGAGTCTGGTTGATGAAGATCAGATCAGCACTGATATTGACTCGGACCTCCAGTTTTCCATTACCTATGATGTCATGCCGCAATTTGAACTTCCGTCATATACCGGAATCTCAGTTGAAGTGCCGAAAGTGGAAGTTACACAGGATCTTGTCGATAAAGAAATTGCCAAACTGCAGGATCAGAATGCTTTGGTCATCGAAAAGGACAAATCCGTCGAACAGGGGGATATTGTCACCGTTGATTATGTAGAACTTGATGCCGAAAAACAGGAAGTTGCCGGTACCGATCACAAGGACTATGTGTTTACAGTCGGAAGCAAGACCAACTTCTATGCGTTTGACGATGAAATCATCGGCATGAACAAGGGCGATGAAAAAATCATCGAAAAAACCTTTCCAGAGGATGCAGAATATCCTGAATATGCAGGGAAAACCGTTTCGTTGAAGGTGTCGGTAAAGTTAGTAAAAGTACGCGATATCCCCGAAGTCGATGATGAATTTGCACAGGATGTAAGTGAAGAATACAAGACGGTTGCCGACCTCACCAAAGCTACTGAAGAGAAGCTGAAAACTTCACTTGAAGGACACCTGAAAGAAACGACTTTGCAGAAATTGATTGATGCGATGCTTGAAAAGGTTACTATTGTCATTCCTGAAACCATGATTCAGATGGAAATTGATTCTTCGTGGAGACGATTTGTCGGTCAGTCGGGTATGAGCGAGGATCAGGTTCTTAAATTCCTCGAATTCCAGGGACAGACAAAAGACGATGTAACAAAAGCCTGGAGAGAACAGGCTGAAAAGAGCATTCAGGTACAGCTGTTGATGGAAAAGATCAAAGAAAAAGAGGCCTTCACTGTAGGTGAAGAGGAACTCGAAGAAGCAGTAAATACACAGCTCCAGGATATTACCGACGAACAGACACGAAACTACTATCGAAGTGTTCTAGAGGATGATCTGCTCATGAAGAAGACTGGAGATTTCCTGCTTAAAAACAATACGGTCACTGAAGGAGAATCGGTGGCATATGATGATTTCATGGCTGCACACCAACACTGATCAAACGAAATAACTGCATGGAGGTTACATGTCAGATTCGCATTCAACACCCCGATCATCTCTAGTTCCGGTAGTCATTGAACACTCGGGTGTCGGGGAACGTTCTTTTGATATCTTCTCACGACTGCTCCGAGATCGTATTATCATTCTTGGAGAGGAAGTAAATGCTGCATCGGCAAATATTGTGGTTGCACAGTTACTCTTTTTGGAATCCGAAGACCCGACTAAAGATATCAGTCTCTACATAAACAGTCCCGGTGGCAGTGTGACCGCTGGTTTGGCAATCTATGACACCATGCAGTATATTTCATGTAATGTTCAGACTATCTGTCTTGGCCAGGCTGCCTCTATGGGAGCCCTGTTGCTTGCGGCAGGGACAGCTGGCAAACGACATATCCTTCCCTCCGCTCGCGTAATGATTCACCAGCCGTGGGGAGGAGTTAACGGACAGGTCTCAGATATTTCCATTCATGCAAAAGAGTTGCTCCGTATTAAAAACCTGAGCATCGAATACTTTGCCAGACATACCGGGAAAAGCATTGAGACGATCTCATCCGATATCGAACGTGATTTCTTTTTCACCGCTGAGGAGGCGGTTTCTTACGGTCTGGCAGATCACGTGATGCATAGGAGTTAATTATGGCACGCAATAGCAAAGTCTGTTCCTTCTGTGGACGGAGTTCCAAAGAAGTGAAGAGACTTATCGACGGACCCGGGGTAGCAATATGTGAGGATTGTGTCCACACGTGTACGGATATCCTCAATGCTGATCCTGGACATAGTGCGGTACCAGATGATTTTTTAGGTGTAATTCCTACTCCAAAAGAAATTCATGACTATCTCAATGACTATGTAATCGGACAGGATGAAGCAAAAAAGGTACTTTCTGTTGCCGTGTATAATCACTATAAACGGGTAAAATTTCAGGATCAGTTTACCGCAGAAGGATTGGAGATGGATAAATCCAATATTCTGTTGATCGGTCCTACCGGCACCGGTAAGACCCTGCTGGCAAAGACACTCGCTCAGAAACTGCAGGTTCCCTTTGCTATTGCAGATGCAACCACCCTCACTGAGGCTGGTTATGTCGGTGAAGATGTGGAAAATATTCTCCTGAAGCTGATTCAGAATGCCAATGACGATATTTCTGCTGCCGAACACGGTATCGTATTCATCGACGAAATTGATAAAATTGCGAAAAAGAGTGAGAACGTTTCAATTACACGAGATGTTTCCGGTGAAGGTGTTCAACAGGCACTTTTAAAGATTATCGAAGGCACCGATGCCAGCGTTCCTCCTCAGGGAGGGAGAAAACATCCGAATCAGGAAATGCTCAAGATTAATACCCGTAACATTCTGTTTATCTGTGGCGGAGCTTTTGTTGGACTTGATAAGGTAATTGAAAAGCGGGTTTCTGCTCATCAGATGGGCTTTGGTGCAACGATTATTGGATCGCAGGAACGGGATAATACCGAGCTTTTCAAACAGATGCACCCGGATGATCTCGTTAAATTCGGTCTGATTCCTGAGTTCATCGGTCGGCTTCCTATTCATGTCTCTTTGAATCATTTATCGAAAGAAGATCTCATGAGAATTATCACGGAACCGAAAAATTCGATTATCAAGCAATATACCGCATCCTTAAAACTCGACAAAGTTGAACTGGTTTTCCAGGAAGAGGCTATTGAAGCAATTGCTGAAAAGTCGATTATGCAAAAAACCGGTGCCCGTGGCCTGCGCTCAATTGTTGAAAATATTATGATAGAAGTAATGTATGATATTCCCTCCCGGAAGGGAGTAAAACGGGTTGTCGTCAACCGCGAAACTGTTGAGAAGGCACAGCTTCCAGAATTGGAACTGGATTCTGCAGAAACTGCATAGGTTACAGGAACGTTATGTTTACCTACCCTCCCGTTCCATCTTCAATCATCGAGGAGATCAGAAGCAGATCTGTAGCTGTGGTGATCGGTCATGTAGGTCCCGATGGGGATTGTATTCATTCTCAGATTGCCATGCAGAAACTCCTCCAGCGCCTGGGTCTTGAAGTACATCTGGTGAATGCCGGACCGTTCTCTCGTAAAGAAATCAAGAAATACGAACCGTTGTTTGCTCCGCATGTGGATCCCCAATTGCTCGCACGGAATCCGTTGGTGGTACTCGTCGATTGTTCCACGCTTGATCGGATCGGGTATCTCGGCGATGAAATCAAGGGACTCACCGTGCTTATGATTGATCACCATGCTTCAGGCTCACAGTTTGGCGATCTCTCATACATTGTGAGCAAGTCTTTTTCCACTACCCTCTGTATAATGCAATTGTACAAAGCTTTTGATGTGGAAATGACAAATGAAATTGCCGACCATATCTTCTTTGGCCTAGCTACTGATACCGGTTTTTTGAAGTTTATCGGACCCTATCGTGGAGAAACATTCCACCTGATGGGAGAATTAGTGGAGCTTGGAGTTTCCCCCAACGATATCTTTAATCGGATGGAAGGGGGCAACAGCTTTGCTTCGCAGCAATTTCTTGCCCGGTTATTACTGAGAACCCAACCGTTGCTTGATGGCAAACTGATGCTCGTGATCGAAGAACCAGAAGATCTTGCAGAGTTCAACACTGATCAACGACCGAGTGATTCCTTATATGCCCACCTGCTTGGAGTCGATGATGTTGAAGTGGTGCTGTACTGTAAGATCGTTGACACTGATGTGTGGGAACTTGGGTTTAGAGCTTCCCATTCTTCTTCCGTTGATGTTGGGAAAATCAGTGCAGCTTTCGGCGGTGGTGGTCATCGGAAAGCTGCAGGGGCGACAGTGCGAGGAAATCTCAAAGAATTACAGCAGCAGGTAATCAGTCGTATACAGGAAGATATCACCTCATAGATAGGAAAATTCTGATCAATCTGTTCATGTACTATTTTTGTATCATGGCACGGTTCTTGCTTTAAGGTTTCTCCGAGGAGGAGGAACCTGAATGCAATCAGAACTGACAAATCTGGTACTGCGGTATCAGAAGCTGCATACATCGTCGAATGAACGTGATCAGAAAGTAGCCGCACGACTATTTCGTATTATTGAAGACCGATTTCTGTTAATAATCTACCAGTATCCGGTGAGAACTCGTGTCATTGATGAAGAGCTCGCATCAGAGCTGTTGATTTCCATGAAAGCACGAGTCCCTACGATTATCCTCACTTTCACGTATACGGGGATGTCATTCGAAAATTATATCAGGCGGATCGCTTATATGCAGGCTCAGTCATTTGCAAAACGTCTGAAACGTAAAAAAGCGCACGATATCTGTTACAGTATCCCCTCAGAAGCTTTTGATACTATTCGCATTGCAGATGAAGCCCCTCAGTATCATACTGACGTTCCTGCAGAGTGTTCTTGGTCTGAAAATTCCCCTTTCGGAAAAAAACTTCAGGAACGCATGAAAAAATATCCGAGTTTTAAGAGAAAATTCCTCCAACTGGTACTGCTGTGCGCCGATTGTCTCCGTTCAGAACATATCACATTCCTTGCTCATTTCTTGGATATCGATGAAATGCACCTTGCCCAGCTTTTAAAGCGGGCTCGCGAACTCTCTCTTGAGCGACGTAGGCGCATTGCTCATATAAAGGAAGTCCGTGATCGCCATTTTTATGATGCCCTGTACTATCAGCGGGAATTCACCATGCTGCAGCAGCGTGGAGCTTCAGACAGAGTTATCGATAAATCGCGGCTCCGATGGGAACGCGAGCTGATGCTGTTTTATGAACGGAGAGAAGAGGTTCTCCAGCGCTCAAATCCGATTACCCATGAAGTGGTGGGGAAACTTACTCAAGTTCCCAAGGGGACCGTTGATTCGGGCCTCAATGCAATCAGACAATATCTTAAGGAGATCATGGACGGTTAACGGGAAATCGGGTATGTTCGTACTATGAAATTACTGTTTGCCTCTCAAAATGAACATAAACGGAAAGAGATGTCACGGCTGCTCCTGCCTCATGAAATCATGATGCCATCTGATTTGGATCATACATTCGAGTGTGAAGAAACAGCTGACACATTTATCGGCAATGCTTTGGAAAAAGCTCAACATCTCTATACACAGATGGTTAGACCCACGTTTGCTGATGATTCAGGACTCATTATCGATGCTCTCGGCGGTGCTCCCGGAATCTATAGTGCACGCTATGGTGCAGACCAGGCAAAGCGCATGCTGGATGCCGGAGAGAAAAACCAACTCGTTCTTTCCCAACTTGCACAAGTGCCGTATGAAAAACGTACTGCACGCTTTGTATGCGCTATGGCACTCGTACTCACTGAACACAGAATATTCGTGGTACAAGAGACGATTGAAGGCCATATCGCGCAGGCACCCTATGGTGCAGGAGGATTTGGTTACGACCCCATCTTTCTCGTTGGCGATACCGATCGGACCATGGCTTCATTAAGTGAGCAGGAAAAGAATACCATCAGTCACCGGGCTCTTGCAGCAAAGCGTATGCAGGCAATTATTGCACAACTAGAACAATCGGAGGTTCTTTATGTCAGCTGAATCTACAAAACATACTATAGTTCACCGAAAAAATGTTCCATCGGAACATACCTGGGACCTCTCAGTACTCTATGCAAGTGATGAAGCGTGGGAACAGGAGTGTCAAAAATTCGAAGAGTATATAGGAGAGGCGCGTCAGTTCATCGGCCTGGTAGGATCTGATGCTGATACACTGCTGCGCGTGCTTTCCTGGCTTTCAGAAGCAGGCCAGATAGCAGAGCGGATCATGCAATATGCATTTTTACAGTATACAACGGACGGGAGTGATTCGGAACATCTGAGAAAGCAGAGTATTGCACAGCAGTTAATGACCCGTTTTGCGGAAGCCACCAGTTTCATAGAACCTGAAATCCTTGCCATTGCTGATCAGACAATCAATGCGTGGATTGAACAACCTGAGTTTGCCGATTACTCGGTAATGCTCAGGAAAATGCTGAGAAATAAAGATCATATACTGAGCCCCTCTGAAGAACGGATCCTTGCGCTGCAGGGAGAAGTGGGGGCGAAAGCACAGGAAACCTTTGGGGCTCTCACGAATGTCGATTTTGCTTTCGGACACATTGAAACACCGGAAGGACGAATTCCGTTAACGCAAAGCACCTATGGATATTTGATGCAGCATCACGATAGGAAGGTACGCGAACGTGCCTATCGAAAATTCTATCGGGTGTTTCATGATCACCGATATACATTAGCTTCGCTGTATGATGCGAGTGTCAAACAGGATATCTTTCGTGCGAAAGTCCGCTCATACCCCGATTCCCGCAGCATGTTTCTCCACCCTGATAATGTAGATGCATCAGTGTATGATAATCTCATTGAAGCGGTGCATCAGTCATTAGATCAATTACATCGATACTACGATTTGCGTCGCCGAGTATTGCAACTGCCCACCCTCGCTCACTATGACGTATATGTCCCACTTGTTAAGGGCATTACGGTACGACACACCTACGAGGAAGCCGTAGAAGTCATCTGCGAGGCACTTGCTCCTCTCGGGTCATCATATGTGCAGACCCTTCATGAAGGTCTCACTACAGCTCGCTGGGTCGATCGATATGAAAATAAGGGAAAACGATCAGGCGCCTTTTCTTCGGGAATCTATTCAGGACTCCCCTATATCCTCATGAATTACCAAGAGGATGTGTTACGGGATGTATTCACCCTTGCTCATGAGGGGGGACATTCCATGCATTCGTACTACAGTGCAAAGCATAATCCGTTTCCTTCGTATGATTATACGATCTTTGAAGCTGAGGTTGCTTCCACTTTTAATGAACAACTTGTCGCAGCTCATCTGCTCAAGCACGCAGACAGCCGTGACATGAGGGCATACATACTCGGGAAACAAATCGATGATATTGTCGCTACCCTCTTCAGGCAGACGATGTTTGCCGAGTTTGAACTCCTAGTGCATCAGCAAGTCGAATCGGGAGAACCGAATACGATTGACTCCTTGAGGGCAACTTATCGAAATCTCCTGAAGACCTATTTCGGGCCTGATGTCAAACTCTACAAAGTGAGTGATCTTGAGGGACTGCGTATACCTCATTTCTATCGTGCGTTTTATGTCTATAAGTATGCTACCGGCCTCAGTGCGGCCATCACTCTTGCTGATCAGGTTATGCAAGGAACTGCGGAAGATCGCGACCGTTATCTGGCATTTTTGGCATCAGGGGGATCCCGCTATCCGATTGATTCATTGAAGCTGGCCGGAGCAGATATGACCAGTGGAGAACCCGTACAGCGGGCACTTACGACATTTGCCGATCTGCTTGATCAATTTGAACAATTGATGTGATCACGCGCAGGCAGTTGCAACGCTGAGTACATTCTGGTATATCTCCGATATGTCGATAGTCACGTTAGATACGATATCATTATCTCAAATCTGTCATGCCTTTACGCTGGCTTTCAGTGATTATGAAGTACCGGTTCATGTTACCGATGAGATGTTGCAGGAAATGATCATCAGCCGAGATATTCGTCTTGAGCGATCATTCGGCTCGATCGATTCGGGTGGACAGCTTACGGGAGTCATTCTATGTGCCTATCGCACCTATGCCGATGGTCATCGTATGTATATTGCGACCATGGGTGTCTTACCCGACTACCGGTCGCTCGGTATAGGTTCTGCATTATTGAAAAAGGCTTTGCAATGTGCAAAACACCATCAGGTATATCGTGTCCAACTTGAAGTATTGGAACATAATATAGCTGCACAAAACCTCTATCATCGTGCAGGGTTTTCGATACACCGACTATTGCGATGCTATCGGACAGAAGCAGCTCAACTGAAAGCAATCACTCATGCACTATCGGGTGAATTGGTAGACAGGCAAGTATATCAGGAATTGGATCATGATCGGTATCTCCCGTATATTCCCTCCTGGCAATATGATGTACCGTCAGTACTCAACGGATACGATCAGAGTGCTGTTCTGGTAATAAAGGAAAACTACAGCATCAAAGGATTCGGTACCGTGTACCGAAATAACGGAAGTGTTGCTCAGGTAGGGATTCGGGATCAGACACAGATCATTCCGCTGCTCGCTGCCTTAGCCCATGTATCTCCGGCTTCGCAAATCCGGGTGATGAACATTGCATCAACATGTGCTGTCTGTACGCAGTTGGATTATGCCGGATGGGAAAACTTCATTAATCAGTACGAAATGTACTATGAACTGCATGAGATGCCTTCTCATTCTGCCCATATGATAAAACCCCCATCGTGAAAACACGATGAGGGCCGTATGTCCATGCGGCAGACTGGACTTGAACCAGCACAAGCTCTCGCCCACTAGCACCTCAAGCTAGCGTGTCTACCAAATTCCACCACTGCCGCAACTGACAGAAGGTAACCTACACTATTGTGCTCGTTTGGTCAATACCGACCGGGCGAAAAAGCAATATCAGCTCAGTAGCTCACCACAGCGTTTCGCCCTTTATCTTTGGCAATGTAGAGCGCTTTATCGGCAATTTTTATCAAGTCTATTTCGTTTTCACAAGCATATTCAGGATAGGAAACTGCCCCGATACTTACCGTAACCTGGATCTTTGCATCACCTGCCGCAACGACACTTTCTTCAACCATATGCCGTAACCGTTCAGCGACAAACAGGCAGTCTTCTTTACCGGCACCGGGTAAGATGATGACGAACTCCTCTCCGCCATATCGAATCAGCAGATCGCCCTTTCTTGCTGCCATTGCACTGATTTTTGCAATATTGATGAGTACCCGATCGCCCGCAGTATGACCGTAGGTATCATTGACCCGTTTGAAATGATCAATATCAAAGAGGAGTATCCCCAAGGGACTATGAGACCGAACGGATCGTACATACTCTTCAGCCAGCCGATTCATACCAAACCGTCTATTGTAGAGTCCGGTAAGTGGATCATTTGCTGCCAGTTTCTGTAGCTGATCATAGGTGATGGCATTATTCAGAGCAATCGAAAAACTCTGATTCAGAAGCTCTACAGTCTGCAGCTTGACGCGATCAATCAGAGTATCAGAGGCAAGAATCAGCAGCCCGATCGGAACCTCTTTGTAAAAAAGTGGGGCCACATGGACCTCCTTCGGTTTATAGGCAACAAGCAGCCCATCAATGGTTATCTGATCGGCAAGTTCAATATGTTCATAGCTTTTCGATTCAAAAAGTTTATACAGATGATCGTTTGCCAAGAGAGCTGATGAATCGGTAATCCCATAGCAATAGGGAATCGTAAATTCACCACCCCGTTCAATCACGATACATCCGGATTTTGCTCCACAATAGGATCGTAAGTAATCAACTGCTGTCTTTGCCAGCATTTCGAGTTCCAGTTGTGAAGCCATCAATGTGTTAAAGGCATGAACGGCAGCTTCTGAGGAAATTGCATCACTGAGAGCTGAGAGCAATGTATTATATGCATGAGCACTTTCACCCAACTCATCATGTGAATCAACCGGTAGCCGGCATTCATCAGAATCGCACTCCTGAAGGTCTCCAAGCGTACGGGCATGAGTTAAGCGATCACCAATATACTGCATCTTATCTGAAAGCATACGGAGACGCTTGCCCACTACCGTTCTAGCGAGAAAGATGTTGATAGCTCCAACGGCGATGCCGGCAGCTATACAGCTGGCATAAAATGGAAAAGTAAAGACATACGTCTGAGGTATTCCCAATACCAACATAAATGGAGGGAAAACGAGCCCCATACATAATCCAAATCCCACCATGAAGATAGCCAAATCGTTGAACACCTTTCTCGTAATTCTCATACTTCCTCACTTATGACAGTACAGTATGGGACATTATGACATGAAGAATGATATAACAACAAGAGTTTTACGATACTATTCTGTTTCAACCGCTTCCTGCAGCTGCTTAACCCGACGTGCATCACGATAGATTACCGGTGATGCTCCAAACAGATAATCATCCGCAAAGGCGGTACGTTCCATTCGAATCAGTTCCTGAGCGATCGTCGTCATGTTTCTTCTGAATTCTGGACTATGGATATCTTCGACGGTCCGGTTCCGTGATTTACGATAATGAGAATAATGTTTCCACAGACTGTTAGTAATCCGTCTCACATCAGAAGGTTTACGCAGCACATCCAATAATTCTTTTCTGAACTGCTGAAGAAACTCGGGATGTTCTGCAAGTGACATCTCTGCAAGCTGCTTTCCCATTGCCCGCGCCCAGGTATTATCCAATTCCTGACAAAGGAACTTCATGCGATACCATATCTCATACACATCCTGCATTGATTCAAGCTGTACCGTGCTGAACCAGTGGAATGCCAGGAGCCTTCGCCGCCAATCCCACCACTTGAGCGGGCTTTGTAAATCGGTCGAAGGAATTAAAAAATATCCCTGTTCAAGCAACATAGCACCGAATACTCCAGGAGGATTCCCTCTTCGTTGTTTTTTTAATGAGGTTCGGTAGACACCGCACGAAGGACTCCCGTCCATATAGACAAAAGCTACAGTATTGCAGCGGTGTAATGTATCCAGGCAGGATCGACATCCTTCCAGCATTGCTTCGGTGACATCTGCTCCTCCACGCCCTTTTACTCGAGCTTCACCCTTCCAGACTGCATTCCCATCACCACCTGAAAGATGCACAGGATTACGAGGCACACCAAGTCCTGCGGTACATTCCGGACAGACTGGACACCAGATAAAATCCGCTTTTTCTCTTCCAATACCTGCCAGGGCATCAATACCCTTTGCATTGTAGCGAATTGGACTACCCATGCAGCAGGAACTGATACCGATACGAATCTTTTCCGTAATCACCACACTCGTTTTTTCCACAGAAATACCCTCCTCTCAGGATGCACTTTCATTGCTGATCAAGAACTTTTCAAACCTGCTCCGCACAAAGGAATAACCGTAGGTGCATCCGATGAGATCAGAGATGATTCCAGTGCCACCCGATACCCAGCGTAATTGGCCGCACTGGTATACTCAACATAGATCCCTCGTTTTGCCAGATGGTCACGGGCATCTAAGATATGCTGTTCCGTAACGGTGACAAACTGTGCCTGCAGCCGATATGCCGTCTCCAGAATGTACGGTCCACGCACCGGAGCTGCACTCGCAATCCCTTCAGCAAGCGTATCATACGTAGGACCAATGATGGGTACATTACTTTTTTGGTTATAGGCTGCAGCGAGAGGGGCACAGTGCGCGGACTGCACAGCAATAATCTGTGGAAGATGCGTGATATACCCCCAGCTCATCAGCTCCTCCAATGCTAAAGCAATTCCTAAGAACAGGGTCCCATTACCGACCGGGGTGATAATGACCTCGGGAAGTTGATTATTGTGCTGTTCATACAATTCATACAGATAGGTTTTTGTCCCCTCCCAAAAGAGCGGATTATAGATATGACTGGCATAGAAAGCATCACTTGATTCGACAAAGCTCACCGCTGCATCAGCAGTATCTTCACGACTTCCTGCAATCCGATGAACTGTAGCTCCATGAGCTGTTATCTGTTCTACTTTCTTCTTGCTGGTATGCTCAGGGACGAATACATCGCAATGTATACCGACACGGCTGCAGTAGGCGGCAACAGATGTTGCTGCATTCCCACTACTGTCGATAACACATCGAGTCACTTTCATCTCATCCATGGCCGCAACAAGTATGGCAGCACCCCGATCTTTAAAAGACAACGTGGGCATGAAATAATCCGCTTTCCCCCAGGTACTCTTATCAATGTGTATCAACGGAGTTCCACCCTCGCCCATAGTAACTCGATCGACAGATTGTTTCTGGAGAGGTGGAAGTGAAGCCTCATAGCGCCATAACGAATGATGAGGTAGGCTGAGGTTTCTTTCAAATGGTTTTTTTTCATAGTGAAGATGAAACAATCCTCCACAGGTACACCGGTAATTACGACTATTCAAAGCATAGCTTCTATGACATTGTTCACAGATATAATGCACGGGAAACTCCTTGACGAAGCAGTTTACTTAAACCGATTATATAGGAGAACTCAGGAGGTTGCCATGAATATTTCTCAAATACCCACCCCTGCTCTGTTGATTGAACGATCAGTGATGAAGCGCAATCTTACGTTCATGCAGGAACTTGCTGATGCGTGGCATGTTGCCCTCAGACCGCATACAAAAACCCACAAAACACCTGAAATTGCCCACTTGCAGATTGCTGAAGGCGCCACGGGTATTACCGTAGCTAAAACCGGAGAAGCAGAGGTCATGGTTGCTGCAGGGATACCTGATATTTTCATTGCCAACGAGATAGTCGGAGTTGACCGCCTGAGCAGAATTTATCGGCTGTGTGCACAGGGAAATCTTGTATCTTTCGGTGTTGATTCTCTCATTGCCCTTGAGCAAATCGCACACGTTTTTTCCATAGACAACCCGGCACATATCCTGATTGAAGTGGAAACGGGAGAGGGACGCAGCGGTGTCTGTACCGAAGAAGTTTTTGCAGTACTCCTTAAGCACATCAAAGATCATCCCAATATCGTGTTTGAAGGAGTATTCAGTCACGAAGGACACTCATATCATGCACAAACCATTGCAGAGGCACATACCATCTTTGAGCAAACACAGAGACAGACACTTCATTATGCCGAACTGGCAGCGAGAGCCGGCCTTCCCTGTAGACGAGTAAGCATTGGTTCAACCCCGAGTATTCTCAGTGCGAAACTGCAACATACTCCCATACTTGAGAGAATTACCGAAATCCGGCCGGGAACCTATGTGTTTATGGATGCTGGACAGGCGGCAATTTTAGGCTCGTATGATCGATGTGCCGCAACTGTGCTGGCTACGGTCACCTCTCAGCCAACTGAGACCCGTACCATAGCCGATGCGGGAGCAAAAGCTTTGACCATGCAAAGTCGTGATACGGGTATCTGCTTCTCCCCGGGGAAAGGGGTGATCACTGAACCATTTATCACGCACATCACCAGCTTATACGATGAACATACGGTGATTGAAAATATGCAATTTGCTCAACAGGTTTCGATCGGGGATACCATACGAATCATTCCTAATCATATTTGCCCGGTCGTGAATCTGTACGATGAGCTGTATCTTGTTGACAGATCTCGCGTGATAGACACATATCGTATTGCTGCAAGAGGAAAAATTACTTAGCTGTGCAATCCGACGACAGTACTTCTTCGCTCCATTAAGAGCGTATCGGACCAGGTGCGATCGGCAAGTTGACCGATTTTCTCCCGGTATCCTACGATGCGAAAACCGCAGTGAGTATGAAGGGCAATGCTAGCTGTGTTGTCCACTAGAACAACGGCTTGGAGTGTCCAGTATCCATGCTGTTCGGAACTTGAAATAAGCGATTGTAGCAAATGACAGCCAATACGCTTTCCGCGGTAAGCTTTGGCAATATAGATCGAAACTTCCCCCACACCACGATATGCCGCTCTGCTGCTTACCGGTGAAAGCGCAGCCCAACCAACTACCGTTGCATCTTCTTCCACCACCAGTCGACATGCGTTACTGTAACTCGCATTCCACTGCTCATATGAGGGAACTTCACGCTGAAATGTGGCAACACCGGTTTCCAGTCCTTCTCGAAATATTTCTGAAACTGCGTGCCAATCTTCCTCTCGCATCAATCTCACTGTCATGGGACAATAGCATACACAATCATGTCTTGGATGAAAAGAGTGCAATAAAAAAGAGTGCATGTATCTTTCTATACCTATCTAGGTATAAAGTTATACCTAGTTAGGTGATTAGAAAATTATTGCCACTGGGATAAAATGGCTGAGATGAAGCGAGACCCGTATGAACAAGAAATTATTGATAATATTCGCCGCTTTCGTCAAGCGAAGGGGCTGACACAGGAAGAGCTGGGTCGCCGCTGTAACATGCCCACAGGATACATCGGTGGTATTGAAACCTATAAACGGTTTCCCAAAGTAAAGAATCTCAGACGTATTGCAGAGGGACTTGAGCTGGATATTGCCTTTTTAATGAGTCCTCAACTGGCACGAAGATACTTTGCGGCTTCAGATGTAACCGAAGACTTCCGCGAATACGTAAAGCGTTATTTCGAAGTGAAACGCAAAGATGAATTCCCGGTACAGCAGGATCTTGATACATTGGTTGACTCAACTGATGACTAACCTTCGGTTTCCTTCTGCGTCTCGATCTCTTTTTCTCGCTTGGCAATTTCCTGCTGGATATGCTCAATCCTAACTTTGATTTGTTCTTTTCCTACTTTATTGCCTGATTTTTTCTTCCCGGTGGTTTTCGTATCTGAGACCTCAAGAGATTTCAATAATTTTTGCTCTTCACGCTTTAACTGTTCGAGCGATTCTGCATCTTCCGCTTTATCAAAAGCCATCTCCTCGATCGCCTGCACAGGAACTGCTTTGGTTGTCTGTTGTCGATCTCTTTTAGGTATATAGGGGTGATCAGTGGAAAATTCTCTTCGATCCATGATGGACGGTGACGCTATTTCAATACCCTGTTCATGCAATACGGTAAGTACCGCTTTATGCAAATCACTTGTCTTGCTGAGCCGTTCGGAAAATTCTTCAAGCAACCCATAGACACGATATTGGATTGCATGATCGAGCAATCGTTGTACGAAGACAAACGGATCCGAAAGGGCCACCGATTCGGCCGCTTCCTTTAAAGCTGCTTCAACTGCTGTATGTGGGACCGTATATCCAATGGAGACATCAATATGGATGAAGGTACCACCCCTGCGGGTCACCTTGACTGGCCGCTGTACGAGAAGCAGATTCGGGAGACTCACCACATCGCGGGTGATCATCTGCATTTCAGTATGAAAGATGCCGAAATCGGTCACTCTCCCTATCATATCATCAATTTCGATAAAATCACCCGCTCTAAATTCATGCATCATACGTAGCATGAGTCCAGCCATGGCATTACCTACCAGGGTAGTGGAAGAGAGGGCGATCACTGCACTGAGCAGGACCCCAAGCACACTCAAGATCTGCCCTTTCACTTCATGTGCTATGGGTAGTAGAGCAATAGCGAGAAACAATCCAAGCAGGACAACGGCAAAGGTGATCAACTGTCGTTGATAGGGAAAACTGCTTTTGGATGTACGCTTCATGACGATATTGAAAATGAGGCGCACCCCAATTACTATGATAACAACCCCGAGTACCACCAGAAATGAACCGAGAAAATCACTGATTTTCATACTCACCTCATCTGCATAGATTCACGTACCGTTTTTATCCATTGGGCAACTGCCTCGCCGAGAAGTATGTGAGCATCGCTTTCAAGATGCACGCCATCTTTTTTTGATGTCTGAAGTACCGTTGCCGCATCAAAAAAATTACAGCCCGTTTCCTGTGCTATCATCTGATAGGAAGATGCAAGTAATGCTGATTTCTCCTGAGCACCGATAAACACATCATCTGCATACGATTCCTGAATGATCGGCGGAGAAATAATCCCGATTGGCACAGGAGTCCCTCCGATACCATAATTTCCGAGCTGTATGGTTTTTATCAACCGCAACATCCCACGAGCTATTTCCTGAGCAGAAACGTGAAATCGGGTTTTTGTGTCGTTGGTTCCCAGCATAATCAGTACCAGATCGAGGGGTTGGTGGCTGGCCATAATAGGAATGCAGGCGGCAAGTCCGTTTCTACCCGGCTCCAGCGGGTCATCAAAGACGGTAGTCCTGCCATTCATTCCTTCAGTTAGAATGAAAAAATCTTCCCCCAGACGTTGCTGCAACACCGAGGTCCATCGTTTGGTCATTGGATATCGACAACCGGATCCTGGCATATACCCCCAGGTGTTTGAATCCCCATAACAGAGTATTGTCCTCGCAGGATCACATACGTTCACTTCACTGCTCCCAGGCCCCAAGCTGATGATACTCATCGGATCCGATAGCCCATAGCAGTCCCTGTGAAATAATGAGCGAGAAATCTTTTCCTGCCGAGACATCATCTACCGATTCATACAACGGCTGCCATTCTGCGATCTGTTTTGGTTGATCAGGATGCAATTGTCCGTAAGCATTATCACCGGCTCCCCATAAGGTGCCATTGCCATCAATGTACCACGAATGGTTGTAACCGGATGCTATCATATGTACGTCAGAAGCGAGTTCAACCGGTGTCGCAGATTCTGTCATGGAATCGATACCCAACTGCCCGTTTACATTGCTTCCCCAACCCCACAGAGTTCCATCTTCGGTGATAACCAGGGTATGATATGCTCCGGCTGAAACGGCCTGCACCTGATGCATGATCGCAACCGGGCGTTTTTGCGATATGTCAGCATCACCTCCCAGTTGACCGGCTTCATTCCACCCCATTCCCCACAAGGTCCCATCCTCTGTGATAAACAGAGAATGGTATGACCCAGCAGCAATGGCCTGAACTGCATCTGCAACAGATACCGGGGTGCTTCGGGAAATTGTGCTTCCATCGCCAAGCTGGCCGTCTTCATTGTTTCCCATAGCCCATAAAGAGCCATCTGTTCGAAGAATAAGGGTGTGCGAAACTCCTGCAGCAACATCTCGTACTTGATCCATAATACGAACCGGCTTCGTTACTGGAACATAAAGATCCGGGTTACCGAGCTGCCCTTGATAATTTCCTCCCATTCCCCACAACACTCCCTGGGTATCAACAAATAGAGAAAAGCCTCCACCGGCACTGAGGGTGCTCACCGATTTGGCAACGGTAATGGGGGTACTGCTGCTTTTTCTCGTACCATCACCAAGTTGTCCATCAGTATTGCTCCCGACGGTCAGCAGGGTACCGTCAGAGAGCAGAACCATGGTATGACTTGAACCTGCAGCTGCAGCGGAAACAGGAATCGTCCACTGCGGATAGAGCGTCATATCCTCTTCTCCCATGGTCAGCATATCACCGGGTTTATACATCTGACCACTTCCGTCTGCTTCGGTATTCCACCCGATAAAGGCAAAATCGGGAAGCGGTTCAGGAGCAACAATAGAGATCTCTTCCCCATAGTGATAGGTTTCTATCGATTGAGTCTCATAGTGCTGCTCTTCAATCTGCTGATGATAGGTTATCGATGATACCAACGGTTCCCATTGAGCATAGAGTGTCGTATCACTGAGAGCTTTGTTCTTCGGATCCCAGGGGACCAAGCCATTTTTATCTTTTGTCCATTGCGTGAACCGGTAACCGGGAATTTCGGGAAGCGGTGGCAACGGTACCGGTTCTCCATACATAACTGCAACCTGTTGACTTTGATCCCGCTTTTTATCAGCAAAGACAGTGATCGCAAGCTCGACGGGTTCCCATCGCGCATAGAGATTCATATCCTGTGTAACAGGCTGTGAGAAATCCCATCGTTCTCCGCCGGAAATGTCAGTGTACCAGCCGAGAAACGTATAACCCTCCCGTTCCGGTTCAGCCGGAGGGGCAAGCCGTTGGTTTTTATCAACTTCCTGAAGAAAGATTGCCGTCTCATTTTGCGCATCAAAAGCCACTGAGAGCTTCGCACACCCAGTGATCAGCAGTACTGCAAGCGCTATCAGCGCTATAGTCAATCGCCTCTTCATGTACAACATCTCCTTGTTGCCGATAAAATCGAGTGTAGTATCACGCTCAGTCTACCGGGACTTACCCGGTTGCACAACAGATAATCTGCAATCAAAAGGATAATTGCACTACTCCCGATCCATCCAATGTTCGTTTGGAACCGGATTACTTCCTTCCCAAATGATTTGCCTGAATAGAATTGGATCAGTATTACCTTCGGTATTGATCAGCAGAATCTGACTCGTATCATCAATGTGCAGAAAATCCCGTAACGATTCTGCTTCCGATTCTTTGAGGATAGAAACAAGCGCACCGAGCGTGACTGCTCCGCTTTCCCCGCTTACAATGAACGGATCTCCTTTCAGTGGAGTGGCATAGATACGCATGCCACGTGCAGCGACATAATCGGGAACTTTTATGAAAGCATCAACGGTATCTTTGAGTACATTCCATGCAATTTCACTGGGCTCTCCACAGGCAAGACCTGCCATGATGGTATCAAGTGCACCTCCTACCGAATGGGGATGTCCATCATCCATGCGGGCACTTTCAAAGATGCAGGAGGCCTGATCCGGTTCCACCACCACACAAATGGGTGCTTTTTCCCCGCAGAGACTATGGTAAAAACCGATAACCGACGCGGCAAGCGCCCCTACTCCCGCCTGCACAAACACATGTGTTGGCCGGGCTATTCCCTGACAGCTCAACTGTTCCTGTATCTCTGCCATCATGGTGGTATACCCCTGCATGATCCAGGTGGGTACCTGTCGATACCCTTCCCAACTGGTGTCACTGATGATTTCCCAACCATGCTTCTGCGCATCAATAGCAACCTGTCGTACTGCATCATCGTAATTGCCTTCAATTACGGTGACAGTTGCTCCGTAACTTCTGATTGCATCCACACGACGTTTACTGGTCTCTTTATGCACATAAATCATGCATTTGTGCCCCAGTTTCTGGGCAGCCCATGCAATACCCCGTCCATGATTTCCATCAGTGGCACTGGCAAAAGTGATATCACCTAACTTGTCTTTCACTTCTTGAGAAACGAGGTATTCATAATTCATATCACTATCATCAATACCCAAACGAGTCTGAATGAATCTATACAGAGCAAATGAACCACCGAGCACTTTAAAACTGTTCAGTTCGAGCCGGGAAGCTTCATCTTTTACCCAGATGCCTCCTACTTTGAGCATGGTTGCCAAATTTGGCAAGGCCATGAGCGGGCTCATCTGGTAGCCAGGAATCTGTCGATGAAATCGACGGGCAGTTCTCGCTATTTCTATAGGGAAAAGTTCTTGAGCTGCATCCATATGATTACGACTGCGATCGCGCAGAATCCAGGAAAAATCGGGGTTTTGATGATTCACTTCAGCCTCCTCAGCTTGTAGCATTACATGCATACTGTTTCATATTTTAATTGTTATATCACAGTTATTTATTTATCCCATTATACGCAATACGGGAAGAAGTATCAATGGATAAAAATAACCGGAGGAATCAGCAGAGTTCATCCGGTCATGTGAACAAGTCAGGAACTTATCAGAATGTATAATTGAGCATGGCAGCCACCCGTTTGAATCCAAGAGTGGTTTTAGACATTACTCGTGTATCAGGATGTGTGGTTTTCGTCGTAAGCTGAGGAATTACGGTAAGATTAAGAGAATCGGTGAAACTGAAATTCATCGGAAGGCCTAGATCAAAAACCATGCCGTCAATCTGAAGATTCGTGTCGATATTATCCATATAGGTTTCCAAGAGAATAGCCACCGTGTTAAGGATGATGGGCATCTGATAACCAACCAGATACTCGCCCTTGTAGTTCAATCCGTTCTGATGCAGCCCGGCAGTCTCAAATTCCCATCCGCCTGTGGTGCCGCTGTAATTGGTATATCCCTGGATATTGATTTCATGGTAGGTGCGCATCACCACACTGGTCCACTCGCCCGGCCAGATTGCAGCAGTATCAAATTGCAGAGCAGCTCCGGCTTTGCCTTTGTAATACATCCCCTTCATCGTATCGGAGGTAGTTGTACCAGCAATTCCATCCCAAAGCCGTAACCCTTCGAGTTCAAGTGGATCAAAATTCCATCCAGTACCTAAAGCACCTCCCACGGAGATTTCCATGACGGCTATCGGCGTCAACACCGCCTCACCGGTAAGTGATACTGATATAGGACTTACACCGAGGATTCCCTTGAATTTCACATTGTTGCCACTGAATAATGGACCATCACCCTGCAGAAACGGCATTTTCACGGTATATCCCGCTTCCACCTTTGCTTCAGGGGCGGTACTCCCAATAAGTTTGACGTTTCCCGTAATTTCACTCTCTGCTGCCCATACCGGGAAGCCAAGGAGAACTATAGTGAGGATGAGAATAACAAGCTTTGTGGTTGATTTCATACTGCAACTCCTTCTCTGTGTGCCATCGGTCTCAGCATATCACAAGGAAAAGGCAAGGGAAACTAGTTTATCTGCTTTGTCGGCTACCCTGAGCATAAATTGTGGTTTCTCAGTGCTTCAAGTGCCCGGTCAAGCTCGTTACGAAGATTGCTATACGTCTGTGACACGTCATCTGCACTACCGGTGAAGAGACAGGATGCAAGTTTCGAGGGAATCTGTTCTGCTCGATTGCGCAGAGCAAGTCCCTCAGGTGTCAGGGTGACAATCACCGTTCTCTCATCTTTGGGTGCCCGTTCCCGTTTGAGCAGTCCTTTCTGCTCCATCCGTTTGAGCAAAGGAGATACGGTGCCGGTATCAAGTCCCAAGTGATCACAGATTTCTGAGATGGTAAGCTCCCGATGTTCCCACAGTACCAATAGTGTAAGATACTGTGGGTACGTCACATCCAGTTCATTCAGCAAGGGTTTGTAAGCTGACTGAATAGCTCGTTCAAGCGAGTAGATCCGAAAGCAGATCTGGTTTTTCAGCAGTAATTGTTCATCCACCTTCATGCAAGCTCCCGCTCAATATCCTGCTTCATTGCTTCAGGTTCAATTGTGGGGGCATATCGCTTCACCGTTGTACCATCAGCAGAAACGAGGAATTTTGTGAAATTCCATTTAATTGCTGATCCCAAGGCTCCACGAGCTTGTTTTTTCAACCACACGTATACCGGATGCGCATCCTTCCCATTCACATCGATTTTTTTCATTAATGGAAAAGTCACCCCATAGTTTCGTGAACAGAACTGTGCAATATCAGCATCGGTCCCTGGTTCCTGATGGGCAAACTGATCACATGGAAATCCTATCACAACCAAACCTTGATCTTTGTATGATTTGTATAACTCTTCCAATCCGGCATACTGTCCGGTAAAACCGCACTTACTTGCCGTATTCACAATCAGAACGGGATGTCCTTCGAGCTCAGAAAAGGAAAATTCTTTCCCATCATTGGCAACTGCTGCAAAATCATATAGGTTCTTGTTCATAATTCACTCCTCTTAATGTAGCTTAAGTAATTTTTATATTGCGCACTATATAATTTTGCAAAATATTTGTCAAGTGTTGTGTACGATTAAAATAATGGTTTATTGAACGAAGGTGGAACCTGCTGTATACGCACGCTGCAGCGTAACGGTACATCCGGATGCAGAACCGACAGCAAAATGGCCGGCAAAGGTCATCGGCTGTGCCATACGATACCCGAGAGCTGCTATTGCATCGTGCATAGATACGACTGTGTACCCTGCTTCTTTGGGGTCGATTTGTTCGCACACACCGAAAACGAGCGCACGCTTGCCGCGATCAGCAAGACGCGAGGTATACGGACCCGGTCGTTCCGACGAGAACGTAAAAAAGGGATACAACCGATCAATAAATG